>Ga0315279_10000785_pt1 | contig 58127 bp, 52 predicted proteins | sample YL17G06_20_MG_FD_203694 | JGI IMG/M metagenome (GOLD analysis project Ga0315279, IMG submission 203694) | Sediment microbial communities from Yellowstone Lake, YNP, Wyoming, USA - YL17G06_20 | ecosystem: Environmental > Aquatic > Freshwater > Lake > Sediment | place: USA: Wyoming | collected...
GGCTTGGGCGGCGGGGGAACTGGTCCTGGCCTGAGCCTCAGCACCCCGCACCCTTTCGCTCATGCGCCATTTGACGCCGCGGCGAGTCGTCTTAGCGCACCCAGCGCGAAGTTCTGAGACAGCCTCTTCTCAGGTCTGCGTCCTAACGACAAGCTGAACGCGGCTCGCACACTGTAAGGTCTGCGCCAGCCGGCGCATTCCATTATTGACGAGTGCGGGAGGTTTGATTATCCTCTATTGCCCTTCCGAGGTCCTTTAGGTGACCGGGATCAAATTGGGAAGATTTCAGGGAGTGCCCGATCGGGGCGATGGGCGGGAGAGAATGCTCTTGAGGTCATGTCAGAAGCGGCGTGAATTCTTGAAAGCCGTGGGCGGAGCGGCGGCCGTCACCCTTACCTCCTCGGTGCATTCGTTCGGGCGGGCGCAGGTGGGGAGTCTCCCTGGGTCGCCGAGGGCGACAGGACCGTCCTGCGCGAAGGGATGACTTTCAGTTGCGAACCCGGAGTTTACGACCCGGATTTCGGCGGCTTCCGACACGCGGATACCGTGGTGGTGCGGAAAGACCGGGGGGAAATCCTGAACCGTTACCCCACCCGGCTGGAAGAGATGGTGATTGAAACCTGACTGGAAGAGAGGCTGGTGGGACTCGTGGTTTTATTGACATTCCGGTGACGGTAAGGTAGTTTTTGAGACGGGTCCTGCAATAGCGCCCTTTGCTCATGACTGAGGCCAGGGTTGTGGAAGTCACGCTGGAGAGTGACCTCAAGAATGCTGAGGTTGCCGAAGATATTGCGCGCCGTGTCTCCAGCACCGCGGGATTCGACGAAGACGACCAGCACAAGATTGAAATGGCCGTGCACGAATCGCTGATCAACGCCATCTGGCACGGGAACAAAAACGATGCCAGCAAACACGTCTGGTTACGTTTCCAGATTCACAGTGATCGCCTGGAGATCCACATCCGGGACCAGGGCATGGGATTTGACCCCAACAACCTTCCCGACCCCTTGGCGGCGGAGAATTTGCTGAACGTTTCCGGCCGGGGGATCTTCTTGATCCGCAGTTTTATGGATGAATTCCGGGTGCGAAGTGTTGCGGGTGCGGGGACCGAAGTGACCCTGGTGAAGCGCTTGAATTCCAGAATTCAGTCCCATCAAGGAGGAACGGACCGTGAGCATGAAGGCCACAATACGCCAAGTTGATTCCGTCACCGTTGTCGACATCAGCGGAAGGATTACGCTGGGCGAAGGGTGCAGCCAGTTGCGCCAGCTGATCCGCGAACAGTTGGGGAAAGGCAACCGGCACGTGTTGCTGAACCTGGCTGACGTCACCTATATCGACAGCTCGGGGATCGGCGAGTTGGTGAGCGGGTATACCGCCGTCTCGAATCAGGGCGGCCAGTTGAAACTTCTGAAGCTGACCAAGAAGGTGCACGACCTCTTGCAGATTACCAAGCTCTATACCGTGTTCGACGTGCATGACGACGAAGCCAAAGCGGTCACCAGTTTCTCCAAGGCTGCCAACGCGTGACTTGCTGGTGGGGGAGAATTCTTCCTGCACGTTCCTTTTGCGTCGTGCGTGGCAAGCACCGCCGTCCGTTTTTCCCACACCCGTCGCTTCCACTTCTTTGATTGGCTGGGGCGCCGGCCTGCCAGGCCGGGGTCCCTGCCTTGCTCCCTCCTGCTCGACCGCGGGCTCTGCGCTTGGGGGCCGAAAGAGCTGAAGGATGGAGGAGCAGCAGACTGAGAATTGGCAAACGTTTCTTCCGGCATGGCTGAAGCCATTCCCTGACGATTTATTAACCGAACTTCTGGCTCAGGACACTAGCTGGAGCGGGTCCAGACCGCCGCGCCAAATACTCCTGAAAAAGTCAATTCGAGCAATTGAATCATGTGGAGGTAATCGGTCTCCAGAACCTCCGCCAGTTTCATTCGTTCCTCAGCGCTTAGCAGGGGGAGGCAATCGCGGAGCAAGTCGTCATAGCGGTTCTGGTTGGCGGAGTCGGTGGGAGGCGGTTCTGCTCCCAACCGCACTCCGCGCTTTTGGCAGATACGGTCTGCCGCGGCCACGATGCCCACCAGGTGGGGATCGTGGCGGGCCTCCTGGGGTTGATGGTGGTGTGCAAAGACGTCAATCACGACGGCGGAAAAGTTCCAGTTGATGCCAATCCACCTTCCGATGGCGCAGTGGTCGGTCCCGAATAGATTCTGTTCCATTGCCACAGACTCTCCCCATCCACCCGGCCCCGGCACCGCCGAGGATCGCGGCTCACGCGCGGCGAGAGTCAGCAAGGGGAGAATCCCAACGTCATGCAGGAGCCCCGCCAGGTAAGCCTGTTCGGGCCTCGGGTAGCTGGTCCAGCTTGCAATCCGTTCGCTCAGGATGGCAGTCAAGAAACTGTGCTGCCAGAAGGCGTGCAGCTCGCTAGGGGAGAGGTGATGGCTCACATAGTCAACCAAGGAACAGGTGAGCACCAGGGTCCTCAGGCGTTCCGTGCCCAGCAGAATCACCGCCTGTTCGATGCTCGTGGCTCTTTCCCGGAGGTTGAACAGCGCCGAGTTACACAGCCAGATGACCTGTGCCGCCAGGCTGGGAACCGTGCGGATCACTTCACCCACTCGCTTCAGGTCCACCGGCACGCTGCTCAGCAAACCATTCAGCTCGAAAACGTAATTGGGGAGGGTGGCCAGCCTCTCCGACAGGACGGCCATTTCCCGAGTTGATTGATTGGGGGGTTCAACGAAGGTTCCGGAATTCGCCGAATTTTCAGCCTCCCGCACACTTTGGTCCTGCGGTCTCTGTAGCGCCTGCATCGCTGGCCTGCTCGTTGAATCCATCGGCAGCGCGAGGGAGGTCTTTAGTGGGTGCCGGCTCGCGGCATCGGACAGCGCCCCACCGTTTTCCCGCCAGGGGCTGCGCCCGCCGGGCAGCACCATCGCGGCGGGAAAAACCCATCGTTCCGGTCGGTCGCGGAGGTGAACGCTTCCCTGCCGAGGCGCTCCGCTGCTGCCGGCAGGACCCGTGCTGCGCGAGTTTCCGGAGCAGGGCGTTCGAAGCCACCGCCGGGAACGCCACGGTAAACATACCGCGCACTTCCGTCATGTGGATCTCGAAACTCAGGGAAAGTAATTTTCGTTGGGGGGCATCAGGCGCATGATTTGCGACTGCCGTTGCCGCTGGTCAAAGCGGAATTCCAACTCCAACACCGGCTGTCAGGTGGCCTGAAGTTCCTCGCAGATGACCTGCGCCACGCGGAACAACGCATCGATTTCCTCTTGATTCAGTATCTTCTCCATGCTGTGTCCACGGGTGAGGGAGGGGCTTCCACTTCCGCGAACCTGTGCGGCGGGTGCGCCTCCAGCAGTCCCTTCATGCGAGCCCGCAGGCGGAGGACGGCGGCGGCATGGATCTGTGAGACGCGCGCCTCACCTACACCCAACACCGCGCCGACTTCCTTCATCGTCAGCTCTTCGTAGTAGTAGAGCGCCAGCAGGTGACGCTCCCGCTGCGGGAGTTCGCTAGTCGCCTGAGCGAGCAGTTCTTTCATTTCCGCGCGCAAGCAACGGAAGTAGGGCCGTTCCTCTGGAGCGTCCGGAAGGTATCGCGACACCTCGCGCTCCATGCCATCCTCGGTGATTTCCGCCTGCAAGCTGCCCAGGTCAAGGCCCCGCAGGTCACCCAGCAGGTGCTGGAGTCCCTTGAGATCCATGCCGAGCTCCACCGCGAGTTCCAGCTCCGTGGCGGGACGCCCCAGTCGCCCCCGGATGTCCTGGTGCGCTTGCTCGATCTGGCGCGCCTTCTTGCGCAGCGGGCGAGGGCTCCAATCGAGCTCTCGCAAGCTGTCCAGGATGGCGCCCTGGATGCGGTACTTGGCGTACGACTTCAGTTCGACGTTTTTGGTGGGGTCGTACTTATGGATCGCGGCGATCAATCCCAGGACGCCGGCGTGGATCAGGTCCTCGATCAGGACGTGTTTGGGGAGCCGGCCGTGGATTCGTTTTGCGATGTAGTGCACCTGGGGAAGCTGCTCCATCAGCAGACGATCCCGTTCCGCCGGTGCGAGGTTAGAGAGCGTCTCGTAGGCCTTCTTCGCTGCCTTCATGGTCCGCTTACTTTTGTTTCTCTGGAACGACGAAAACGCTGAGCTACTCATCGCAGCACCCTCAAGGACTGAATCGGCACCACGGCGGGAAGCTCGGCCAGCGAAAACACCACGAGCTTGGGCAAGAACGGCTCCAGCCGGCGGGGCAGGGAGTACCAGGCGGCGCTCCCGCCTACCGCTACAAGCAGGACCGCGGCTGCGGCGAAGTAGCGACCCTTTCGGCTGGGCGTTTCCAACTCTTTTCCAATGCCACTCAATCTTTGAAACATGCGTACATAGCAGAGTAGGCAAGTGGCCAGCCAAAGGGCTCAAATAAGAGGGTGCGCTGGTGGCGTCGAACGCAGCGATGGAGCGAACTGCTTGAGTTCTCAATGCTTTCTCTTCGCGGTGGGACAAGGCAGGCGGAGATTCCATTAGCGTATGGCCAGGAGAAATCTGCTGTATGGGAGAACCTTCATTAGAAGACTCTGAACCACGGAGAGCCCCGCCCTTCGCGCGCGGCGTGAGGGACGGGGTTGGAGGGTGGGAGTTATAGGCGCTTACCGCCAAACATCGACAAAAAATTGTCGATCGTGCGAAGCGCCTTTTGCGCCTTCCGGTTCCCCCGGCAGGGGCCACTTTTTCTGAGCGAAGTCTCAGAAAAAGCGTAGGAGCTTCTTTACCTCTTCAAGTTGATCGCTTCCCGGGTTACCTCATCGGCCAGGATTTCGGTGGTGGCGATGCTGTTGCCGGCGACTGCGCTCGTGATGGCCGGAGGGAGAGGGTGGAGCCGGCAATGGCCGTGGCAGTGACAGGCGGAACTTTCCCTGCTCCACCAGCGCGCCACGGCAGGCGCCATCCTTAAGCCCCGAACTCAAGATTCCTCTGAGACAACTGTCGAGGAGGTTGTAAAGAGAAGTACTCAGGGAGCAGGAGCGGCTCCTTTTCAGCCAGGATGAAGGCGCGCTCGATGACGTGGTGCAGCTCCCGCACGTTGCCATACCAGGGATGGTTCTCGAGCATTCTGACGACCTTCGGGGACACGGACTTGGGTGGAACCCTCGCTTCCCGGCAAAAGGTCTCCAGGAAGTGGATGGCCAGCGGGCGGATGTCCTGCGGGTGATCGCGCAGCGGGAGCAATTCGATGGGGAAGACGGAGATCCGGTAATAGAGGTCTTCGCGGAACTGCCCGTCCGCTACCCGACGGCTGAGGTCGGCATTGGTGGCGGCAATAACGCGCACGTCGACACGGAAGACGTCGGCGCTGCCCAACCGCTGCACCTCACCCTCTTGCAGGAAACGCAGCAGCTTGGCCTGCATGTTGAGAGGAAGGTCTCCCACCTCATCCAGGAGCAGAGTGCCGCCATGCGCGGCATGAATGCGTCCCAGGCGCGACTGGAAGGCCCCGGTGAAGGCTCCTCGGGTGTGACCGAACAACTCGGACTCGAGCAGCGTTTCGGGGATGGCGGCGCAGTTCACGATGACGAAGGGGTGATCCGAGCGCGGACTGAGTTGGTGGATCGCCTGCGCCACCAACTCCTTGCCCGTGCCCGTCTCACCCATCAAGAGCACGGTGGTATCCCGGGGGACCACGAGCCGCGCCAGGCGGTAGACTTGTTTCATGGCCTCGCTCACGCCAATCATGCCGGGCAAGGATCCTTCCGGTTGTGAACCCACGAGGCGCGCGCGAAAGGGGACTGGCGCCGCTGCGAGCTTGTCAGCCGGAAGGCGTGGCTCGCGGGAATTCTGGAGGATGTGGAACAGTTCGCACTCCTGGTGATAGGAGGAAAGATCTTCGACAATGCGAGGTTCCTTCCCCTCTGAATCCACCACCAGAACTTCCAGATGGGGATGACGCGCCTTGACGATACTCACCAGCTCCTGGACGTCGAGGTCGGGCAGCCAGCGGTCCAACAATAAGGCCCGGCACGCGCTCGCGTCCAGCTTGGCCAAGGCCTCCGCTCCCCCCAGAGCCTCCTCCGCGATCCAGCTTCGCGATTCCAGCGTCTTGAGAATCAGGTTGCGAAAATCTGCATTGGCGCTCGCCACCATTACCGCCGCGCGTTCAACCTTGGTGACTCCAACTTCAGCTGGACTCATGGGGCTACTCCGCAGGAGTTCATGATGCGACAGCACCCTTAGAAATTCATTAAGCCGACATTAGAATTCTCTAATATTAGCGATCAAGGATTGAGGGCAGACCCTGCCTGCGCTGCGACAAGAATGCCTCTCCCCCTGCGCCCGGAGAGTGATTCTGTGAGCGCGTGTTTCAAGGTTCAGCCTCCTGCGCCAGGGGCAAACGAATCTGGAAGCAGCAGCCTTCCGGGGCCAGGTTTTCCAATTGGACTGTTCCGCCCAGCGCCTCGCTGGCCCGCTTGGCAATGGCCCAGGGCAGGTGGTAGCCTTTAGCCGCGCGCAGGAATTGAGGGACGGGGCAGGGAGGCGCCTGAAGAGCGGCCAATTCCGCAGCGGGAGCGGCGCGGCCCTGGTCCGAGACACTCAGGCAGGCGTATCCGGGCAGCTCGGACAGGGCAATGCGCACCCTGCCTCCCGCGGGACTGCGCTGGAGGGCGTTCATCATCACCCTGAGCATAACTTCCCGCAGCCGTGCCGAGTCCGCGCGGACCGCGAAGTCGCCTGACACCTCCACTACCACGCTCAGCCCGCGGGCCTCCGCCAGGGGTCGTGTCTCTTCCACAGCCTGCATGACCAGCTCGCCCAACAGCACGCGCTCGCCAGCTTGCAGCGGGTTTTCCGCCTCTCCCAGCTCGCGGAACCAGTGGAGCAGCTCGACCAAGCGGTCAGCCTCGACGAGCGTCTGTTCGAGGGCCAGGTGGTAAGCTTCGACGCTCGCGTCACTCAGCAGGGCCAGCTCCAGCGACCCGTGCAGGGAAGTCAAAGGTTGGCTGAGTTGATGGATCAGGGCGCCCAGGCAGTCCGGACAACTGAAAGCCGAGGGAGCCTGCCAGTCGCGGGGAGTCTGGGGGTGGGGAGTGAGAGGTTCAGCAGCCCCGGTGCTTGCTTCTGGGGGGGCCACGCCCCCCGTATGGCGCGTCCTTGAAACCTCAAGCTTCCTGCCTCTTGCCCTCATCCGGCTCACTCCTCGCTGCCTAACTGGTAGCCTACCCCGCGCCTGGTGTGAATGAGCTTGCGGTCAAATCCTTCATCCACCTTTTTGCGCAAGTAGTTGATGTAGACGTCCACCACATTGGTCATGGTGTCAAACGAAAAGTTCCAAACGTGCTCGATGATCATGGCACGGGTTACGCAATGGCCGGCGTGGCGCATCAAGTATTCGAGCAAGGCGAATTCCCGGGGAGTCAGATCGATGCGGCGCCCCGCTCGCTTCACGGTCCTCTCCACCCGGTTTACTTCCAGATCTTCCACCCGCAGGATCACCTCGGCGGGACGCGGCGCCCGTCGCAACAAAGCTCGCACTCGCGCAGAGAGTTCGCTGAAGGAGAAAGGCTTGGTCAAGTAATCGTCGGCGCCCAGGTCGAGACCTTTCACGCGGTCTTCCACGCGGCTGCGTCCCGTGAGCACCAGCACGGGGAGCGAGGGCTTTTGCGCGCGGAGGTGTTTCAGCACTTCCAGTCCATCCACTTTGGGCAGGCTCAAATCAAGAATGACGAGGTCAAAATCAAACTGTCCGGCCATGAATCTGGCCTCATCGCCGTCTGCTGCCACATCCACGGCATACTGCTCGGCTTCGAGTCCTTTCTGCACAAAGCTGGCGACAGGTTTGTCATCTTCAGCCAATAAGACGCGCATTGGATCTCCGTGGAGAAGTAATCTGGTTTTTCCGCAACCGGCAGTCAGCTTGAGTTTCCACTCTGCCACCGTTGTGAAAAGCTTGCTTTCATTAACCACTTATTAATTCGGCAGGAAAGGCCGAGGGCTTGATAAGAAAATGCGAGGGAGAGGCAGAGGTTCGTGGCGAAATCCTGTTAGACCGGGTTCTGCCCCAACCGCTCAGGGCCGCTTGATGCCGAACTTTTCCAGGCGGTACTGGAGCGTGCGGAAGGTCATGCCCAGGAGTTGGGCGGCGCGGGTGATATTCCAGTTGGCGCGCCCGAGCGCTTCGAGGATCTTGGCTTTCTCGTGCTCTCCCCAGGAGCCTTCGGGGATGATGGGTTGAAGGGAGGCGTCGGAAGGAGAAGCGGGCGAGGGGGCGCCGACCGACGTAGTCACCAGGGCCGGGGCGCGCTGCAGGACTTCCGGCGGCAGGTCAGGAAGCTCCACGCGCGCCAGTTCACCGAGAACCACGGCCCGTTCCATGGCCCATTCCAGTTGCCGGACGTTTCCCGGCCAGGAGTAAGCGCGCAAAGCCTCCATGGCTTCCGCCGAAATCTCATCCACCTTGCGTCCCGAAACCAACGCCGCCTTGCGCATGAAATGCTGGGCCAGCACCTCGAGGTCGTCCCCCCGGTCGCGCAGGGGCGGGCAGACGATGGGGATGACATTCACGCGATAGTAGAGGTCTTCGCGGAACCTGCCCTCCTTCACCCGCTGCTCGAGGTTGCGGTTGGTGGCGGCGATAATGCGGACATCGGTCCGGATGGGCTCGGTGCCACCTACACGAAAGAACTCGCGCTCTTGCAGGACGCGCAGGATCTTGGCCTGCATGGCCAGGCTGGTGTCGCCGATCTCGTCGAGAAACAGCGTGGAGTGGTGGGCGCGCTCGAACAGGCCCTTCTTCTGCTGGTGGGCGTCGGTGAAGGCGCCCTTCTCGTGGCCGAAGAGTTCACTCTCCAGCAGGGTCTCGGTGAGGGCGGCGCAGTTGACGGCCAGAAACGGCCGGTCGCGGCGCGGGCTGTGGTTGTGGATTTCGCGCGCCACCAGTTCCTTGCCCGTGCCGCTTTCCCCCAGGATGAGCGCCGTGTGGGCGGTGGGGGCCACCTTGAGGATCATGCGCATCATGGCCTTGGTGGCGGGAGAGTCTCCGATAATCGTGCGCTTGAGCGTGGCCAGCCGCTCAAAGACTTCCCCCACCACCTCCAGCAGGCGGTCGCGGTCCACGGGTTTTTCCAGGTACTGGTAGACCCCTTTCTTGGTGGCTTCAATGGCGGAGCGAATGGAGGGGTATCCCGTGATGATGATGACGGCCACGGTGGGTTCGACGTTGAGGATTTCGCTCAACAGTTGAATGCCCGTCATGCCGGTGAGGTTCAAGTCGGTAATGACCAGCTCGAAGCGGTTCTGGGCCAGCAGGCGCAGAGCGGCTTCGCCGCTGGGGGCGGTTTCGGCCTCGTAGCCCTCGTCCTGGAGGATGTCGCCGTAGATTTCCCGCTGGCGTTCTTCGTCGTCAACAACCAGGATGGTCCCGTCAGGCATGGAGGTTGTCCTCAGGCGACCTGCGAAGCGGCGGCGGGGCGGGAAAGGGCCGCATGCGGTAAGGGGAGTTCCACCACGATGACCGTGCCGGGCGCCTCCCCGTCGGTCGCGTAGATGCGCCCTCCGTGATCTTCCACGATCTTCCGCGTTATGGCCAAGCCTAGCCCGAAGCCGGTGGCTTTCGTGGAAAAATACGGAGCGAAAACCTTTTCGCGGTCCTCGGCAGGTATGCCCGGGCCGCTGTCGGCAAAACGCAACTGGAGGCATTCTCCGTTGCCATCAGTCTGGGTGCAACCGGCGCGGATCGAGAGCTCGCCGCCCCGTGGCATGGCCTGAATGGCGTTGGTGATGATATTCAGGAAGCAAGTCTTCATCTGCGCGCTATCGGCATGCAAGCAGGGCATGTCCGGGGGAACCTCGGTGGTGATAGTGATGTTTTGACGGTGGGCCTGCTTTTCCACCAGGCCCAGGACCTCGCCGAGGGTCGCGCGCACGTCGCAGTCCGCAAAGGCCGGAGGCGTCTGGCGCCCCGCCGACAGGAAATCATTCACCAGGCGATTCAGCCGACTGATCTCATCTTTGATTCTAGTCAGATTCCGCTGGAGTTCGCGCGCGGCACGCTCGTCGCCGCCCGAGTGGCGGGCTCGTATCTGGTCGATGCTGAGGTTGATGAAATTCAAGGAATTGCGCACTTCGTGGGCGACCGTGGCGGCGAAGCGGCCGAGGAGTGAATGTTTCTCCGCCTCGTTCAGGCGTTCCGCTAATTCTCGAGTTTCCCGCAGGCGCTCGACCATTTGGTTGAACGTCTGGGCCAGCCGGCCCATCTCATCGGAGCCCGTGACGGGAAGCGATACGGAGAGGTTCCCCTGCGCCACTTGCTGCGCCCCCTCCACCAGCATGTCAACGGGCTTGGTGAAACGAAAGGCCAGGTAGACGATGGCAAACATCCCCGCAAACATCGTGGCGAGAATCCAGGCGAGGCGCACCGCGTACATGCGGCGCAACAACGCCTGTACCTCATCCATCTCGCCCCGAATCTGGGCGTAACCGAGAACCTTGTCACCCTGCACGATAGGGAACTCGACGGTGTAGGGGGTCTGATCGACCGCCGAGATGACATCGAGGTCGCGCATCTCGGCGGAAATCTTGATGGGGTCCTGCCGGATGGCCGTGTGCCGCTTCTTCAGCTTGATCTTCTGACCCACCTGCCCGGGGTTAGTGCTGGCCACCACTTCCCCGGAGGGAGAGGCCACGGTGATGGAAGAAAGGCCGGCATCCTTGAACGCCTTGAGATACGCCTCCAGGACCTGGTTCCGGTCGCCGCTCGAGGGAATGCGCATCTGGGTGAGCTGGATCATGCGCAGGATATCCGAGGTCTGGCCCGCCACGTAGGCTTTGATGCGGCGATTGTGCTGAACATAAGTCCCCATCAGCACGGCGCTCGTCGACCCCATGGTCAAGAACATGACCAGGGCGAGGCGAGTCCGGAAGCGAAGATTGAAGAGCCGCCGTTTCATTGCCGGTGTTTCCTGTTACCTCTCAGTTTGATTACAGATTGTAGCGGAATGGTTGGGTGGGGTCAACGCAGAGGTCCGACGCGCAAATGGAAAGTTGAAGAGCAACAGGTACAGGTCAGAGATACAAGGACATACTCCGTGGTTGGGATCTCCTCGGCTTGACGCCCGGTTTTTCGGGTGAATCCCCAGCCGGTTCCCGCAGCGGAAACTTGATGGGTGGATGAGACTCCTTGGATTGTTGAGGACATAGGTGTAGGGAGGTAGCGCGGTCCCGCTGAGGGGGTCTGCGGCCGCGGCGGGCGCTGCCGGCAGCAGCGGGTTATCGCGGTGACTCCCGGCGCAGGCGGAAGCACCCACGCTCGTTCCGCGAGCAGGCTGGGTGCGTTATGCTTCAGGGTAAGCGCAGAGAAGCCCGTCGTGAACGCGCCCTACTCGGATGTCCAGCAGGGTGTTGGGGGGGAGGTGCGAGCCGGGGAGGAGAGCCTTGAGGTAATTGCTGGTAAGCGCCACACGCTTCCCACCGGCGGACTCATCCAGCGTGACTGCCGAAAGGGAGCACCCGATCTGGGCGGCCAAGAATGCCTGGCGCTTGCCTTGAACGATGGCGCGGATCTCCTGGCCGCGCTCGCGGGCAACGCGACCGTTCACCTGGCCGGAGAAGCTTGCGGCGGGCGTCCGTGGGCGCTGGGAATAAGGAAACACGTGAACGTAGGTGTAGGGGAGAGATTCGATGAAGCGTGCGCTGGTGGCGTGGTCCGCAGCGGTCTCCCCCGGGAAACCCACCATGACATCCGCGCCGATGCCGCAGTTGGGGATTTGCTCGCGAATGGCCAGGAGACGTTCCGCATACTGGGCGGCCCAGAAACGCCGGTTCATGCGGCGAAGAATCCGGTCACAGCCGCTTTGCAGTGGGACATGGAAGTGCTGCGCCAGGCGCGTTTCCCGGGCCACCAGGCGGATGAGGGCGGGGCTCACGTCCATCAGTTCAATGGAGCTGAGGCGCAGGCGCGGGATGGAGGTTTCAGCGAGCAGCCGCTCGAGCATTCCCAGGAAGGTGGTCCGTCGCTCGAGGTCCTTGCCGTAGCTGCCCAGGCTAATTCCGGAGAGGACAACTTCCTTGTACCCCGCCGCCTCGAGCTCCCGAATCTGCTCGATCACCTGATGAGGAGCCATGCTGCGGCTGCGCCCACGAACGTCGGGAATAATGCAAAACGAACAGCGGGCATTGCAACCGTCCTGGAGCTTGAGGGTGGGCCGGGTGCGGTCGTCCGGGAAGACGGGGGCGAAGTGGAATTCCGCGGAGATTTCTCCCACCAGCACTCGCGCGGGCGAAACAGGGGTGGAGGAGTCGCCCGGCGAAGACATTGTGCCGGGAACCGGCTTATCCGTAGGAGAAGCCAGCACGCCAGTGGCGAGCAGTCTGGTTGCCCGGTCCGAGGCGGTCGGATCTCCGCCCTCGCCGAATTCCCCCTTCAGAAGTTTAGCGAGGGAGTGCTTGTGGGAATTGCCCACCACCCAGGTGACCCCCGGGAGCCGGGCAATTTCGCCCGGTGAGCGCTGGGCATAACAGCCGGTAACCAGGATGCGGCAGTCGGGGTTGGCGCGGTGGATGCGACGAATCAACTGGCGAACCTCGGCGTCCGCTGTGGCGGTGACCGTGCAAGTGTTCAGGATGGCAATCTCGCTCTGCTCCGCTCCTTCGACCTCCGCAAGGCCGACCGCAAGCAGTTGCTTCTTGAGGGCAGCGCCATCCGCCTGGCTCGCTCGACAACCGAAATTGAGGACGTGAAACGTCGCCATGGGCAACACGCCATTATAGCGGCAAGAGACTTTCACTCGCCAGCGGGAGGTTCGGATGTTTTGAGGAATTCCTCGGAGGCGGAATTGCGCCGGACAAACGCACACTAGCGAGAGAAGCGGGAGTCGCGACTGGCCATGAACATCCCTGCCCAGAATGCCGAACACACTTCCGTTGCGCATGCTCGAATCTGGAAGGGAGAGAGGTGAGATTACGCTGGAGTGCCTGCTGCCCGCCGCTGCTGAAAGCATTCCCGACAGTACACCGGCCGACCCTGCGTCGGCTTGAAAGGCACCGTCGTCTCTTTGCCGCACTGCGAGCAAACCGTGGTGGTTTCCACCCGCTGGTGACCCTGGCCGCTCAGCATCTGGTTACGTTTGGACTTGCAGGGTTTGCAGCGCTTGGGCTCGTTCTTGAATCCTTTGTCGGCGAAAAAGAGTTGCTCGCCCGCGGTGAAAGAGAAATCGGCGCCACAGTCGATGCACTTGAGGACCCTATCCTGGTATTCCATACCCTGACTCCCTATTCGAACAGGGCCTCACCTTTTATGAGCTTCAGCGGCAGGAGGAGAACGGGGAGTGTCCTCCCGTCTCCTTCCTCACTTCGCTTGCCGGTTTCAGTCCTGTTCGTGCCTGGCCTTTTTCCGGGCCCGTTTGCGAGCCAAAGCTTCCTTGACCCGTCGCTTCTCCCCAGGTTTCAGGTAGAAGGAATGTTTCTTGATTTCCTTGATGATGTCTTCCTGTTGAACCTTGCGCTTGAAGCGGCGCAACGCATTTTCTAAAGATTCGCCTTCCTGAAGTCTCACTTCAGCCAACTTGCGAACACCCCCGTTTCCTATTTAAGATTATGAAAGCCACTTGCTGCATGTGGTTTGGCGGATTGTTACCGATGCTCTAGGCATAAGTCAAGGGCATTTTTTCCGTTTTGGGGGCGGGATTTCGTCCCTGCCCGTCCCCCAGCATCAACGGGACCGCGGGCTCACTGCTTTTGATGCGCTTGACCTTAATCCTGAGCCTGTGTTATACGCGCCCCAGGGAATATTTCCACCAGGCGGTTGCATGGCTGAAATCCTCAAGGTGGACAAGGCGCGGCTCTCCTTCGCGCTCGAATACGCCACGAAGCTGATCCTGGCGGGCAAAGTGGTAGCCTTCCCCACCGACACCTTTTATGGCCTGGGTGCGGACCCGCTCAACTTGTCTGCCGTCCGCGAGCTCTTCCGTATTAAGCGACGCGCGGCGGATCGCCCCCTGCCGCTCCTGGTGGACTCCATCGACCAGGCCGCAGACTTCACCAAGGACCCGCCGCGACTCTTCTTCACCTTGGCGGAGAAGTTCTGGCCCGGACCCCTCACCATCGTGGTGGCAGCCTCCCGGCAGATTCCTCTCAAGGTTACCGCCAACACCGGAAAGGTTGGTCTGCGTTGGCCTCGCGCCCCACTGGCCGTGGGCTTGGTTGCGGCGGCGGCGCGCCCCATCACCGGCACCAGCGCCAACCTTTCTGAACGCCCCCCCTGCTCGACAGCCGCCGATGTGCAGGCGCAGATAGGAGATGTCCTGCCGCTCATCCTCGATGGCGGAACCACCCAGGGCGAACTGGCCTCGACGGTTGTGGAACTGGTTGGGGAGCGTGCCCGCATCCTTCGTCCCGGGGGTGTCCCCGAATCCGAACTGAAGGAGTTCCTCGGCTGATTCGTCGTCGTTTGCGTCATTGGATTTTCCTGAGTTCCCTGGTGGTCCTGCTGGCCGTGGCTTCTGCTGAGCGGTCGCTTTACCGGGCTGTCCGGCGACAGGCCGCGCGCGAGGAGGCCCAACCCGCCGACGCCATCGTGGTTTTCGGGGCGGCCGAGTATAGCGGCGCCCCCTCTCCGGTCCTAAAGGCGCGCCTGGACCACGCTTTCGAACTGGAAGATCGCGACTTCGCACCGTTGGTCATCACCACCGGCGGCAGCGGCGGCGACCCGCACTTCACCGAGGCGGGCGTGGGACGCGACTACCTGATTCAGAAGGGTGTGGCAGAAGAGAAAATCTTCGCGGAATCCCACAGCGAAACCACCTACGCCAGCGTGAAAGCCGTGGCGCAGCTCCTGAAGCTGCGGCACAAGAACACCTGCATTGCCGTGAGCGACGGCTTCCACCTTTATCGCATCAAACTCATGTTTCAAGCCCAGGGGATTACCGCGTACGCCTCTCCCGCTCCCCAAAGCCCCATCGAAGCTGACCCCTTCCTGCGCACCCTCCATTCCCTGCGCGAAATGGTGATCACGAGCCTGTGGTATGTCGGTGTCCGAAGGTAGTGTCAACGGAAGGGCAGAGACTACGCTCGCACGATCTTGCCGAGCACCACGGCTTTTCGTGCGCCGGTGACGGCAGGCAGGTTGCCGGGCAGGCCGTGCATCGTGCGGTCGGCGAGCACGGCAAAAGCGATGGCTTCTTTGGCGTCCACGGGAGGGCCATATCGGGCAGAGAGATCTACCGAAACCTGTGGTAGGAGCTCTCGAATGCGCCGGACCAGGAACTGATTGTGTGCTCCACCGCCGGAAACAATCAGGCGGTGGACCTGGGCACGCGGGAAGACAAACCGCTCGAGCGCGTCAGCAATTGTACGCGCGGTCAGCTCCGTCGCCGTGCGCAGGAGGTCTTCAGGGCGGGCGCCGCGATGACGGAGGAAGTATTTCTCCACAAACTCCTGGCCGAATTGCTCGCGCCCGGCGCTCTTGGGGGGCGGCCGACGGAAGAATGTGTGGCGAAGAATTTCGGCGAGCAGCGCTTCGATGACCTTTCCTCGTGTTGCCTGTTGTCCACCGGCGTCGTATGTCTTTCGCCCGCGTGTGAAGTGTCTCACCAAGCTGTCGATAACCATGTTTCCCGGGCCGGTATCAAATCCAAAGACTTCCTGGGGCTTCGCGTTGGCTGGAATCACGGTGATGTTCGCAATGCCCCCGAGGTTCAACGCCACAGTGCCCTGGCGCGGGCGCCGGAGCAGCAAGTAATCCACCAGGGGAACCAGCGGCGCTCCCTGCCCGCCCGCCGCCATGTCGGCAGGTCGGAAGTCCGCCACCACGGGCACGCCGGTTCTGGCGGCGATGACGGCGGGTTCGGCGATCTGAAAGGTGCTGGCAACCCGGCGTCCGGATTCCAGCCTGGGAAAACCCTGATGGTAAATGGTCTGGCCGTGCGAGCCGATAACAGCCAGTTGAGTGGGAGGGACGCGCCCCTTGCGGCAGACGCGCAGGGCCGCTTCGGCAAACAACTCGCCGAGCAGAAAGTTGAGTTGGCTGATCTCGCCGGAGCTTGTCGGTTTCCCCGTGGCAATGCGCAGGATCCTCTGCCGCAGGTCGGGTGGGTAAGTGCTTTTCAGGAAGGCCAGCATGCGGACGCGCGGGTTGTCGCCTGGCCCGCTGATGCGCACCAGGGCAGCGTCGATTCCATCCATCGATGTCCCGGACATCAGTCCCACGGCCAGCCGGCTGCGCGCGCTTCGCTCAGGCATTCGCTTGCTCCTGCGATGCGAATTCCTTGCTGAATTGTTCGGACTGTTTGGAAAGTTGCATGAAGGCATGCTTCGGGATCTTGCCGGGCGGTGGGGCAAGACCTCTCTTGGCCACGCGAATTCGCTCCAGCGCCTGCGCTACACGCTGGGCCGAGATTCTTCCCGACTCCATCTTGTGCTTCAAGCCTTCCAGCGCGCCTTCGAGGGATTCCTTGCGCGACCCCACGATCATCAGGTCGCAGCCAGCCTGGAGAGACTTTACCACGGCTGCGGCTGCATCGACCTTTCCGAGCACGCCTTCCAACTCACGGAGATCAGCCACCGCAACCCCTTGATAGCCGAGTTTGACTCGCAGCAGCCCTTCCACAACGTTTGCCGAGAACATGGCAGGACGCGCCAGATCGAAGTCGTAGGCTTTGTACGCGGCAGGGCTGAGCATCACGAGCGGGAGGTGAGGAAGGAGTTCGCGAAAAGGAACCAGGTCTTCGCGCCACAAATTGGCCATCGGCTTCGAGCTCAGCGGCAACTTGGAATGAACATCCTTGCGGACGCTGCCCAGGCCGGGAAAGTGTTTTCCACAGGCAAGGATCTTGTGCCGCCGGAGGCCGCGCACAAAAGCTGCTCCGCATCTTGCTACTTCCTGAGGGTCGGTGCTGAAGGCGCGCGTGGCAAGGGAAGATTGCCAGACCGGATTCGAGAGGTCGAGCACCGGTGCAAGGTCGGCGTTGAAGCCTAAGAGTCTCCGCCCCGCACCGGTGAGCTCTCCCAGCTTTTTGACGGCCGCCGCGCCCTTGCGCGCCGCAGCCTGCGGCGACGGAAGTGCCGGGAGGAGAGCGCGCAACGGATCAAACCTTCCCCCTTCCTGTTCCAGGACTAAGAACGGAGGACCCTGGAGCGCGCGAGCAACCTTCGCGAGCAACTCGGCGGTCGATTCCGGCGTTCGCAGGTCCGCTGCGGTCAGGAGAACCCCTGCGGGCCGGCAAGAGCGCAGCCGTTGCTCCAGGGCGGCGCTCCAGGCGTCTTCTTCCCACCGTATTATCAGGAGCTGGCCGAGGTCAGTGACCAGGGAAGCGCTCATGATTGGATCTGCTTCTTAAGCGCGGCAAGCAGGTTCAGCGCCTCGAGGGGCTTGAGGTTGTCCAGGTCGGCATTCTCGATTGCCCTGACCACCTCGGCGTTCAAGGGAGTGAAGATCGTTAACTGCACCGGACCCGCCTCGGAAGAATCCTGAGGCGCGCGCAGCCGCGCGCTCAGGGTGTGCTCGCTCTGTTCGTGACGGACCAGAATTTCGCGCGCGCGCGCGAGCACCTCGCTGGGGAGGCCCGCCAGGCGCGCGACCTCGATCCCATAGCTCTTGTCCGCGCTGCCGGGCTCAACCTTTCGCAGAAACACAATGTGGGAACCCGATTCCTTGACCGAAACGTGGTAATTGCGCACGCCGGGCAGGAGGTCGGCGAGCTCCGTCAGCTCGTGGTAGTGCGTGGCGAAAAGCGTTTTGGCGCGCGCGTGCGTCTGGAGGCGCTCCACCACCGCCCAGGCCAGGGCGAGGCCGTCAAAGGTGGCCGTGCCGCGCCCCACTTCGTCGAGCAGGACGAGGCTGCGCGGCGTGGCGGTGTTCAGGATGCTGGCCGTTTCCGTCATCTCCACCATGAAGGTCGAGCGGCCTCGCGCCAGGTTGTCGGAGGCTCCGATGCGGGTGAAGATGCGGTCGAAGATGGGGAGCTTGGCGCGCGCGGCAGGAACAAAGCCGCCCATCTGCGCCATCAAAGCGATCAGCGCGGCCTGGCGCAGGTAGGTTGATTTCCCGCCCATGTTCGGTCCCGTGATGATGAGGATGAGGTCCGAGCTGGGATTCATGTAAAGGTCGTTGGGGATGAACTTGCCGGCCTGCTCTTCTTCGCAGATTCTTTCGATCACCGGGTGGCGACCCTGCTGGATCAGCAGCTCGCCGTCATCGGAGAACTCCGGCCGGTGATAGTTGCGCTGCGCCGCCAGGTGGGCAAAACAGGACAGCACATCGAGCTCCGCCAGCGCCGCGGCGGTCTGGCGAATCCGCCGGGCCTCGGCGCCCACCTGCCGGCGGATGGCGATGAACAAGTCGCGCTCCAGCGTCTGGCTTCTCTCCGTGGCCTCCAGGATCTTGGATTCCAGCTCCTTGAGCTCGGGCGTGGTGAAGCGCTCGGCATTCACCAGGGTTTGCTTGCGTTCGTAGTCTGCCGGGGCCAGATGCAGGTTGGCTTTGGAAACTTCCAGGTAGTAGCCGAAGACGTTGTTGAAGCGCACCTTGAGGGAGGCGATGCCGGTGCGCTCGCGCTCGCGCGTCTCGATCTGGGCGAGCCGTTGCTTGCTGTTCTGGCTCAGCCCGCGGAGCTCGTCCAGCTCGGCGTGGTAGCCCGCGCGGATCAGGTTGCCCTCCGTCAGCAGCACGGGAGGCTCGGGATGAATCGACTTCTCGAGCAGGTCATGGACGTCCGAGAGCTCGTCCAGCCGTTCATGGAGCTGGCGCAACCGGGGAGCCTGGAAGTGGGCCAGGTGGCCGCGCGCCGGCGGCAGGTGAGTGAGCGACAGCTTGAGAGCCAGGAGGTCGCGGGCATTGGCGGATTCCAGCGTCACCTTGCTCAGCAGGCGTTCCAGGTCCTGGATTTCGCCCAGCACGCGGCGCAATTCTTCGCGCGCAATGGTGTTCTGGAGGAGTTCTTCCACGGCGTCCCAGCGCGCCTCGATTTCCGGGCGGTCGATGGACGGGCTCAGCATCCAGTTCTTGAGCAGTCGCGCCCCCAGGGAGGTGGCGCAGTCGTCCAGGACGCTGAGGAGGGTCGAATCCCGCGGGCCGCCGAACATCGGCTCGAGCAACTCCAGGTTGCGTAAGGTGACGGGGTCAAGAATCAGCGAGTCCTGCTGCTGGTAAAAGCGGATGCCATCGATATGGGAAAGCGAGCCGCGCTGCGTCTCGCGCACGTAGTGTAGGATGGCGCCGGCAGTGGCGACGGCCAGTGGGTGGCCCTCCAGGCCGTAGCCGGCCAGGGTTGCGACCCCGAAATGTTCGCGCAAAAGCCGCGCGCCGTACTCTTCGCCGAAAACCCAGTCGTCCAGGCGGGTCTCGGTGAGCGGCGTGGCGGACTCGCTGCGAGGCGCTTCGCGGTTCGCAGCCTGGGAGGAGATGAGAAGCTCACGGGGGCGCATCCGCTCCAGCTCCTCGCGCAGGCGCGCCGCCGATTCGGGACCGATAATCTCCGTGGCGCGAAAGTCGCCGGTGGAAAGGTCCGCAAACGCCAAGCCCACGGCGCCCTCCCTCTCGGTCACGGCCGCGAGGTAGTTGTTTTCGCGCGGTTCAAGGACTTGTGATTCGATGGCGGTTCCGGGGCTCACCACGCGCGTGACCTCGCGCTTCACCAGCTTCTTGGCCAGACGGGGGTCCTCCATCTGATCGCAGATGGCCACACGGAAGCCGCGCCGGATGAGCTTGGCGATGTACCCCTCGGCGGCATGATAGGGCACACCACACATGGGCACCGCCACGCCCTTTTCTTTGTTGCGGGAGGTCAGGGTGATCTGGAGTTCCTTCGACGCCACCACGGCGTCTTCGAAGAAGAGTTCGTAGAAATCCCCCAGGCGAAAAAACAGCAGGGCGTTGGGGTGGCGCTCCTTGATGGAGTTGTATTGCCGCATGAGTGGCGTGGAGAAATCGTTCATGGGCGTGGCAAGTTCGCACACTCATTATAGCGTGGCTGCACGCCAAGTTTGTAAATCCGTTTTGCCCAAGACCAATCGGAAATGCATTCCTGGCTGGCGCAGACCCTCTGTGTCTGCGAACTTCCAGTGACTGGCCGGAGGCAGGGGTGGAAAGGTCTGCGCCATCCAGTCGTCTTCAGCGGTACGAAGCGAGGCGGTCACACCGAGGGGACGGTGGGGAGAAACCGTACATCGCGGAGCTGGCGGTATTTCTGGTGGTAATCCAGACCGTAGCCGACCACGAAGACGTCCGGGATCTCAAAGCCCACGTAATCGGCCCGGACAGGGATGAGGCGGCGCGAGACTTTGTCGAGCAGGGTGACGAGTTTCAAGCTGTTAGGCTGGTGAGCGGAAAGCACACCTTCGAGGTAGTGAAAGGTGCGGCCGGTGTCGAGGATGTCTTCAACCACCAGGACGTCGCGTCCCGCGATGCTCACGTCGAGGTCCTTGGTGATTCTCACTTCGCCCGAGGAATTGGTGCTCGAGCCGTAGCTCTGGATGCCCAGGAAGTCCACCGTCACCTCGATCGAAAGGTGGCGGATGAGGTCGGCCATGAACATCCAGGCGCCCTTGAGAACTCCCACCAGGTGCGGGGTTCGGCCGTGGTAGTCGTGCGAGATCTCGGCGCCCAGCTCGCGGACGCGCTGCGTGATCTTCTCCGCCTCCAGGAGGACTGCGAGGTTCTGTTCAGAAGAGACGTTGCTCATGGCGAAATCTCCAGATTAACTTGCCCCCTGCGGGGCGCGGAGCCTGCCCCCAGGAAATACCATGAAAGCGTGGTAGAGATTGAAGCCGTCAACGAAAAAGAATGTTCTGCCCATAAAAAGAAAAACCCAGCTCCACTGGGAAGCTGGGGCCAGTGAAACAAATCTCTATTTCACTGGGATGAACTCGTAAAACAGAATATTCGGGAAACATGCGAGTGTCAAGCCTTACTTGCGTCAGTGCTCCCAGTTGACACTCGCATTAAGCCCCAATGTTCAGAGAGCCGTTTGCTGTCCCTTCGCCGTTGACGCTCGCGGCGAGCATCTGTTACATTGGGAATTCCTATTTTCACGAAAAGGAGTTTCTGTGGCAAGTCACAAATCCGCTCTCAAGCGCATCAAGCAAACCCGCAAGCGCAGCGAACTGAATCGCTCGCACCAGACGAAGCTCCGGCACCAGATTCGCAAGCTGCGCGAGGTTATTGCCGCCAAGGACAAGGCGGCCGCCCAGGCGCTGCTCAAGCCCACCCTGGCGCTGATCGACCACTCGATTCACAAAGGCATTCTGCACCGCAATACGGCCGCGCGCTACAAGTCGCGGCTGACTCTCAACTTTAACGCCTTGACCTAGACACATATTTGCTGGGGATCATCCCTCGGCGGGTGGAGAGGGGAGCTCCTCGCCCAGGCCCGCCAGGCTCTCCGAGCCCTTGCCCACCACGATCTGCCAGACGAGGAATTCGAGCAGAATCTTGGAATCCTTCCAGGAGGACTTGATGCTGAGGTCCGCCCGCCGGACCAGGCGCAGGGCTTGAAGCAGCTCCTCGCGCGCGTACGCGCGGGAAGCCACGGGAGCGATCTCCCAGGTGGAGAAAGGATTCGCTGCCCGGCCCCACTGGCCGCGTCCATAAGCCTGAGCGCCAGCTTTCAGCGCCTGGCGAAACAGGTCAGCGATGCACCAGAGCAGCAGCGTTTCCGCCACCTTGCTGGCCAGCAAGGCGCGGAGGTATTCCAGGGCCTCACCGCACTTCCGCTCAGCGATGGCGCGCAGCATTTTTCCGATTTCACGTTCCTCTCGGAAGGAAACAATCAGCTCCAGGTCGGCTTCTTGCAGCCGCTTGGCGGCGGGTCGGGCGGTCAGGAGCTTTTCGATCTCCGTGCGCATCCAGAGCAGGTTCACGCCGCCGCTCGAGCCTTCCCGGGCCGACTCACCACTCTCAAACTTCCCGGCAACCTGCGCGGCGAGTCCCGGCGCAATCTCTGTTCCGGCGCGGGCGAGGTAGTCCTTCAGCCACGCCGCCGCTTCGCCTCTTTGGAGCGGGCGTATTTCCACCAGGTGGGCTTTCTTTTCGAGCAGTTGCACGAAGCGCCGTCGCCGGTCGGGTTCGGTGGCGGCAAAGACCACGGTGGCAAAAGGCGAGGGGCGCTGGAGGTAGGCGCCCAGCGCCTCGTAGTCGTCATCGGTCGCCTGCTTGAAGTCTTCAGGATCGGAAAACAGGAAGAAGCTGTGGCCTCCCAACATGGGCATCTGGTCGGCAGCCTCGAGTTCGTGCCGGAGGCGCCCGGGCCGGAATTCAATATCCGCCAAACACCACTGGCGGGATTCTTCGGGGACTGAAGAGACAATCGCGGCGCGGCACTCTTCATGCAGGAACCGATCCGGGCCGCGCAGGAAATAGGCCGCGCCGGGCTTGCCCTTGCGCAAGGTGGCGATGAACTCTGTGGGACCCATCGGCGCAATTTTACTTGGAATTGAGCTAATTTGTAAGGCCCACGCATCAAAGAAACCGCGCAGGGAGGGTAAGAGGCCGCAAGTGAGGAGCCAGGAGGGCCGACAAGCTACGGCCACTTGCTCGGCGGCGAGAGACCGCCGCTTGTATCTACAGGCATGCCGGCCTGGAGGCCGGCGCTACAGCAAACTCAGCAGCGTGCGGCGGACCGCGGCGCGGGTGAGAGGAATCTTGTAACGATTGTCGGCAAGAGGAACGTTGTTCTCGACGACTATCTCCGCGGCTTTGCGCGCATTGGCTTCATCGAGCGCTGACCCTTCCAGGATCTTTTCCGCCTCGACCGATCGCCAGGGTATCGGCGAAACACCGGACAGGGCCAGCCGGGCGCGAACCACCTTTCCAGCCTCGATCACCAGCGATGCCGCCACTCCCACCAGGGCAAAATCGAAGGACGGTTTCTCCTTGAACTTCACGTAGGTGCTGCGCGCCCCCGCCGGAGGAGTCGGCAGGCGGATTTCGCTCAGGATTTCATAGGGCTCGAGTCCCACTCCGAAACGCAGTTGCTCGGCCGGCAGGCGGTAGAGTTTCTCGATGGCCACGGTGCGTTCGCCCTTGGGCCCCACCACACGGGTGGTTGCGTCAAGAGCGATGAGCGCCGGCGCCAGGTCCGAGGGATGGGCGAAGAAGCAGGGCCCACCCCCCAGGATGGCGTGATAGCGGCTTTCACCACCCTGGGCGTAGCAGACCGACCCTTTCTTTTGCAGGCAGCGGAAATCCGGATGGCGGAAATACCAGCAGCGCGGCCGCTGGCAGAGGTTGCCTCCCACCGTTGCGGAGTTGCGGATCTGCACGGAGCCCACGGATTCCGCCGCCTCCGCCAAAGCCGTATATTTCTTGCGGATCAGGTCGTTTTCGGCCAGGTCGGCCAGTCTCACGAGCGGCCCCACGCTTAATCCCTCGGGCGATTCCCGAATGGTATCCAGGCCGGCGATGGATTTCAGGTTGACGAGGCGCTCGGGCTGGTCGATGCGTTTCTTCAGCCGCCCCAACAGGTCCATGCCTCCGGCCAGCACCTGCGCCCGAGCAGGATCGGAGCCGAGCAACTCGACGGCCTCGTCCAGAGTGGTGGGATTGTAAAGCATAAACTGCTTCATCTCAGGCCTCCTTCCGCGCCTCGAGCGCATCCAGAATGCGGTCGGGGGAAAGCGGCAATTCGTAAATGCGCATTCCCAGGGCATGCGCCACGGCGTTGGCAATGGCCGCGGCGGTGGGGACGGTGGGTGGCTCGCCCAGACCCTTGCCGCCGATGTTGTTCATCGGCGTGATAGGTTCCACAATTACGGTCTCGATCTCGGGAAGTTCTTCGGAGCTGATCATCTTGTAGTCTTCCAGGTTGGGGTTGATGACGCGGCCTTCGGGCTTGTCCATGGTGCGGCGCTCGAGCAAGGCGTAGCCCACGCCCATCATCACGCCGCCGTAGACCTGGCTTTCAAACATGGCGGGATTGAGCGCCCGACCAGCTTCGTGCACCGCCACCATCCTGAGCACGCGCACCTGGCCGGTTTCCGTGTCCACTTCGACCTCGGCAAACTGCGCGCCCCAGAGCGGGAGGGAATAAGCCTCGACGTTCGGCAGACGCTCCCCACGGCCGGCAATGGGCGTAGCGCCCAGACGCGCCGTCGCTTGCTGCCAGGTGAGGGACTTGGCCGGCTTGCCGCGCGCGAAAATCTTGCCGCCCTCACACAGCAGTTCTCCAGGTTGAGCTTTGAGCGCCGGAGCCACTTTTTTGAACAATTGTTGCTTGGCATCGGCTGCCGCGGCACGCACCGCCGGCGAGATAGAGAGCGCCGTCACGCTGCCGCCGCTGTCCGGAGCAATAAGCTCTAAGCTGGTGTCGCCTATATTGACCTTCACGGACTCCACCGGCACTCCCAGCTCCTCGGCGGCCACCATGGCCACCACGGTGCGCGTGCCCGTGCCGATATCCTGCACGGCCATGGCCGCTTCCACTGAACCATCGGCGGAGATCGTGACGCGGCAGACGGCGGGAGGGCCACAGTAGTTCGGCCACACGGCGGTGCCCATGCCCAGACCGCGCTTGATGGGGGAATTGGTTTTCGGGCCCAACTCGTTGCGGTGGCTCCAGCCAATCTTCTCGGCGCCCAGCGCATACATCTTGTCGAGCGCCAGGAGCGGCTGGTCCACGAAGTTCTTTCGACGCAATTCCAGAGGGTCCATTTTCAATTCCGCCGCCAGCTCATCCATCACGGATTCGATGGCGAAGGAGCCTTGCGGGAAGCCCGGTGCGCGCATCGGCATGCCCTGTCCTGCATGGGTGTACACGTCGCTGTCCTCGAGCCGGATGTTCGGACACTTGTACACGATAGCCATCATAGGTGTGACACTGGCGTCGCGCCCAAAGCCTGCCGTCCCATAAGAGCGGCAATGAAGGGCCGTGAGGGTGCCGTCCTTCTTTGCCCCCAGCCTGACCCACATAGTGGCATCCGGCCGGTTACCCGCAGCAAGGTTCTCCTCGTGCCGGTCGTAGGCAAGCTTGACGGGCGCGCCCGCTTTCTGCGCCAGCGCCGTCGCAATCGCCCCGAACGATTGCATGCCAAACTTGCTGCCAAAGCCGCCACCCATGTGCTGGGTGATAACGCGGACATCGGCCTTATCCATCTTGAAGGTCTTGCTCAGGTCGTCGCGGAAGCCATTCACGCCCTGGGTGGAAGCCCAGACGGTGAGCTTTTTCCCTTCCCACTTCGCCACTGCCACATGGCATTCCGGCGAGTTGTGCAGAAGCACGGGCACCCGCAGGGTGCGCTCGATAACGACTTCAGCCTCTTTGAAGCCCTTCTCGATATCGCCGCGCGTCTGACCCTCGCCGGCCACTACATTGCTTTGCGTTCCCCGGTGCACCAGGGGGGCATTCGGCTGGCGAGCTTCTTCGTGGTCTACCACGTGCGGCAGGCGGCGGAACTTCACTTCGATCAGGCGCAGGGCATCTTCGGCGAGCTGTTCCGATTCGGCGGCAACAGCGGCAATCTCCTCGCCCTCGAAAATCACCACGCGGTCTGGGGGAGTGGAAGTGGGGCCGTCCGACATCACCTCCAGAATGGCGCTCGGATCGAATCCCTGGCCCTTATCAAACAGGATTACCGCCTTCACGCCCGGGAGCGCCTGGGCCTTGGAGGCGTCGATCTTCTCCACGCGGGCGTGAGCGAAGGAGCTGCGCAGAATCTTGCCGTAAAGCAGCCCGGGCAGGTCGCGTGGAGTGTAGTCGAGCGCGTATTTGGCCTGGCCGGTAACTTTCTCCGCCCCCTCAATGCGCGGGACGCGCTTGCCCACCACCGCCAGCTTCGCGTCCAGATCCCAGACCGGCAACTCCTGGTCGGGAACCTCGATCTCTACCACCTGCGGTTTTTCCGCGAGGCCCACTTTGGCTTTGATTCTTTTCCGTCTCGGCGCCTCCTGCGGGGGCCGGGCAGTGCTTCGACCAGCTCGATTCGTTGGGTACATGTTCTTCGTACCTCCTGGGCAGGTAGAAACGGCCCGGCGGGCCGTCTCTCGGAACGAGATGCTCCGCCGGAGCGTCTCTACGTTTTAGCGACGGCTTCCGCCGCCTTAAGGATGTTCGGCAGCGCTCCGCAGCGGCAGTAGTTTCCCGCCACGGCGGCCTTCACCTGCCGGGGTGTGGCCCGCGGGTGTTTGTCCAGGAGCGCCTTGAGCGAGAGGATCATCCCCGGCGTGCAGAAACCGCACTGCAGCGCATCGTGCTCGATAAAAGCCTTTTGCAGGGGATGAAGCGTCTTGCCCTGTGCCAGGCCCTCGATCGTCGTCACCTTCTTGCCCTGCACATCAACGGCAAGGGTCATGCATGAACAGGTGGCGCGCCCGTCCACCAGCACCGTGCACGCGCTGCACTCACCGTGGTCGCAAATGCGCTTGGTGCCGGTAAGGCCCAGGTGCTCGCGCAAGGCCTCGAGCAGGGTCACGCGGGGCTCCACGTTCAAGACGCGCTTCTGGTTGTTGACGTCCAGCGCGATCTCGACGCGCCCCGGGCCCAGTGGCGCGCCCTTCGGGCTGGGCTGCGCTTTCACCCGGACTTGTGGCTTGACGAGCAGGCCCGCCGTTACCGCTCCTCCCACAATTCCTGCCGTTTTGAGGAACTTACGGCGCGATACCCGGTGATTCCCGTTTGGCTTCTTGGGCTTGGACATGGCGCTCTCCAACGCTCCCTCTCGCGACCAAGAAGAACCCAACTTCCTGTTAGGATCCTGGGCGCACTCTCCTTAGCGCGAAAAGACAGATGTAAGGACTGATCCAGCCTGTCATGAGCAAGCCGTTTGCCGAAGCTAGGATGGCGAGGGGGTCAATGAAACGCTCGTTTATTGTCCACCCGCGAGAGACATGCTGTCTCTCCGGCGGTTCCCACCGACGCTCCCATTGCAACTCGCCAACAAGCCAGTCCATTTCGCCTCTGGACAGCAGTAGGCGAAATCTCTCACAATAGCCGCGGGCGGGCGGCAGGCTCGCGCGGGGTGGTGGCACGTGAGTCCTTCGGAAATTCCAGCACGCGAGGTGATCCCGGTCAGCGAATACGTGCAAGGTCCTTTTGTCCCGATTTCTCACCTTGCCCACGACTGGGAGTTGCACTCCGCCGTCCCCTTGACCCCCGCCGAGGAGCGCACCATGGTGCGCGAACCAGCCCAGGCTGTGCCCAACTCGATTGCTACACGGCTACGCAAGGTGCGGGTTCTGGTGGTGCCCTACATCGCCTGCTTTGACCCAGGAGACACGGTCTCGTTTGCGAAACCCAAAGGAGAGACCCACTCCGCCGTGTGGCTGGAGACAGAAACCCTCATCAGCCTCCTCCTGGCCGGGCGGGAACTCGATCCTCACGACACAGGCTTTGAGCTTCTGGCCAGCATCGCGGAACTGGTGCGGGGGAAACTCTCCAGCGAGGAACTCGAATCCTATACCCAACTGCTGGAGGGAGAGCTCCGAGCGGGTATTCGCAGCGAGATTGATGAAGAAGCCACGGCCGCCAAACAACCACTCCTCGGAACGCGCACCTGGCATCGCAACCGCGCCAGCTTTGAACGTTATCGCGACGTTTCCTTTGCCAGCACGCTCGCCGAATACATGCACGGCCTCTGGCACGACGTACAGATTCGCGTCGGGCCGGAGCACTTGCCCCTCCCTCAGTTGCGCCGGCGCATGGACCTTCTTGCAGAAATGTTCCCGCCTAATCCCGGCTACCACGTGTTCGCCGAGGACCTGGAAAAAGCGGAATAGGCGAGCCAGGCGCCCCCCTTCGCGAGTGGGAACTCCTCCAACACGTGCAGCAGGGTCAGTTCCGCTTGCCGGATCGCTTCAACCCGCCGTCGCAGCGAGACGATGGTGGGAACCACCTGCAGGGTCTCTTGCCGTTCGCGGAACAGGGGGGCAGTCTTGTGGCTGATTCCCACCAAGAGCAGATTCACGAGTGCCGTCCGTTAACGTCGTATGATCCAGGCATCAGGACAGAATCGACCGTCGCAACAAACCTGTGCTCACTATTCCCAACGAAGAGGTGGCAAGCGCAGTGCCGTCCGGCGGGAGACGAGGTGGTAGAAATTGCATCAACCGTGTCAATCTCTCTTCCTTTAGGCAAAGGGATAGGCGAAGGAATCCACAGTGAGACAATAAAGCCCACGATGGATCGGACAGATTCGCTCTGAGTTATTTCCCGCAAAATGTCCGTAATTTCGCGCAAATTGTTTACTTGCAATGAGGTACATAGTGATCATGAGGTGCTAAATTTCGCTATAGCCGCGTTGTACAGAAATTTAACATTATCTCGGGCTGGTATTCAGAATGCTCAATGTAGTTTGCACGTGCTTTCTCTGAGACAGAAAGTCTGTGCAGAGTCGCCACGCGATTCAGGAGATTCTTCATCCATGAGAATGATTCGCTTGATCCTGCTCATAATCCTTGCTCTCTTCGTGGGAGTTTCGATGGGGCCGGGAAAGGCCGAGTATGGCAAGAAAGAAGGCAAGGCTTGCACGTTTTGCCATCCCCCCGGCAAGTTCAAGGAACTGAGTGAGGCGGGCAAGTACTACAAGGAGCACAACCACTCGCTGGAAGGTTACAAGCCCAGCGAGGAAAAGCAGTAAGTGTTGCGGCCCAGCGACCGCGGAGGCGAAGGCGCTTCAGGTTTCTTGCCCTCGCCGCTTTATCGTTCCCCCGAGGGGCGCTGGGGGCGTGAAGGGGGCCCGGTGAAGGAGAGAATCGGGCGTGCCGCGTGACATGAACCGCTGTGACCCGCGTGGGTTTGAGGGCTGGCTTTCCCTCCGTGACCACGAGTTCCCGCGTAGTAGCTGCGGTCCCGAAGCGCTGGTCACGCGCACGCGCTTTGGCCTCCCGCGCGGCCCCCGCCAGACCTGCCCGCAGAATCGCGCGGACGGTCAAATCGGTCGGCGCGCTGCCGCGCGAGAAGCGCTCGAGCCTGAGCTTCGGCAACGGCCATGCCCCAACAAATCAGCCGGCTATTGATTCTGTTCACCCTCTTGATCTTGGGCCTGGTGGTGGCCCGGCACTACTTGGTGCCCAAGACCTTTGGGCGGCTGGGACACTACCGAGCTGCCGCCGTTGATGCCATCGTGGCTCGCAACGTGAAGTACGTTGGCCGGGAGGCGTGCGCCAGTTGCCACGACGACATCGTGAAGATTCACAGTCTTGCGCGACATCAGACGGTGGCTTGCGAGGCCTGCCATGGACCGGGGGCGGCGCATATGGAAGCGCCGACGGAACACAAACCGCCCGCACCCCGGAAGCGCGGTTCCTGTCCGCTCTGCCACGGGTACGATCCTTCCCGGCCGACGGGATTTCCCCAAATCGATCCCGTCGCCCACAATCCGGTAAAGCCTTGCATCACGTGCCACAACCCGCACGCACCGGAGCCGCCGCAAGTCCCGGGAGAGTGCAGCGCCTGCCACGGCCAGATCGCGCGGACTAAAGCCGTCTCTCACCACGCGCTGCTGCCCTGCACGCGCTGCCATGAGACCAGCCAGCAGCACAAGGTCACGCCCCGCCTCAGCCGTCCCACTAAGCCGCGTGACCGTGCTTTCTGCGGCGAATGTCACGCCAAGGATGCGAGGAGCCCGAAAGAGATCCCACGCATCGATATGGCGTCGCACGGCGAGCGCTATGCTTGTTGGCAATGCCACTATCCTCACGACCCGGAGCTGCGATGACGAATCAAGCGAGACCCGGCATCCCCGCGCAGTCGCCGCCCGCGGACTCCCCCCTCGATCGCCGGGCGTTTCTGAAGAAAGGTTGGCCGGCCACGCTGCTCCTGCTGGTAGCCAAGGTCGTGCCGTCCGCGTCCGGGGAAACGAAGGGGGCCGAATACCAGGCCAGCGAGCACTACTACGGGATGGGCATCGACGTGGGGAAGTGCATTGGCTGCGGGCGATGCGCCGACGCCTGCAAGACAGAGAACGACGTTCCGCGCCAGCCCTTCTACTTCTTCACCTGGATCGAGCGGTATGTGATAAAGACCGATGGTGAAACCGTGGTCGAGAGTCCGAACGGCGGGATTGAGGGCTTTCCTCCCACCGTAACCGAAACGGGGTTCCTCCGAACTTTCTTCGTGCCCAAGCTTTGCAACCACTGCGCCAGCCCGCCCTGTGTGCAGGTGTGTCCTGTGGGGGCGACGTTCACCACGCCGGATGGCGTGGTCCTGGTGGACAAAGACTACTGCATCGGCTGTCGTTACTGCATCCAGGCGTGTCCGTACGGCGCGCGGTTTCTTCACCCCCAGACGCACACGGCAGCGAAGTGCACGTTCTGCTACCACCGCGTGACGAAGGGCCTGCTGCCCGCGTGCGTCGGGGTCTGCCCCACCGGGGCGCGCATCTTTGGAGAAGTGCATCTCCGTACCAGCCCCCTGGCTCGGTTCCGGCGCTTCAACGAAATCCAGGTCTTGAAGCCGCATCTCAACACTGAACCGAAAGTTTATTACGCGAACCTGGACGGCGAGGTGAAATAGCCGTGGAACCTCTTGCCCGACAATTGCAGACAGTCCTTCAACAGGTCTCGGGCTACATCTATCCGAACGAGGTCGAGTTACAGTGGGGCCTGCTGATCGTCGTTTACCCCTATGTGACGGGCCTGGTGGCCGGGGCGTTCATCCTGGCCTCGCTGGAGCGGGTTTTTAATGTCAAGGAGGTGCAGCCCACTTACCGGCTCTCGCTGCTGACGGCTCTGGCCTTCCTGATGGTGGCCCCACTGCCGCTTCTGGCGCATCTGGGCCACCCCGAGCGTGCCTTTGAAATCTTCCTCACCCCCAACCTGCACTCGGCGATGGCCATGTTCGGCTTCGTCTATGCCTGGTACCTGATGGTCGTCCTGCTGCTCGAGATCTGGTTTGACTATCGCAAGGACCTGATCATCTGGTCGCGCAACGAAAAGGGCCTGCGGCGGCTGATTCATCGCGTTCTCACCCTGGGGGCGATGGATCTCTCCGCGCGCGCGCTGCGCTTCGATCAGGGTGCGGGGAGGCTGATCACCCTTATCGGGATTCCGTCGGCGTTCCTCTTGCACGGCTACGTGGGGTTCATTTTTGGCTCGGTCAAGGCTAATCCCTGGTGGAGCAGCGTGCTGATTCCCATCGTCTTTCTCTTTTCGGCCATTGTCTCCGGGATTGCCCTGGTACTGCTCCTCTACATGCTCACGAGCTGGCTGCGCTGGAAAAGTGTCGACATGATCTGTCTGGACAAACTCGCCTCGTTTCTGCTTTACGCGCTGATCGTCGACTTTTCCCTGGAAATGCTCGATTTCATTCACCGCCTTTACGAGGCGGAGGAATCCGTCAAGATTCTGTCCCTGATGATTTCCAGCCGGCTTTTCTTGAGCTTGGTGATTCTCCAGGTGCTGGTGGGCACCCTGCTGCCTTTGCTGGCGCTGGGCGCGCTCTGCCCCGCCTTTCGCAGCAAGGGCTTGGTGCAGGTGCCGGATGAGCTCCGGCGGCTGATTTACTTTGGCGCGGGAACGCTGATCCAGATCGGCATCTTCAGCACCCGCTGGAACGTGGTGATCGGAGGACAGCTCTTCTCCAAGAGTCTGCGCGGGCTCACCGTATACAAGATGGAGTTGCTGGGGCTGGAGGGTCTGTTCACCTCCGGGGGGTTGCTGCTCTTGCCGTTCCTCATCCTGTATGTTCTTATCGTTGTCCTGCCGCCGTGGCCGGACGCCGAAGCCCGCGTTCCCGCCGCGGAAAGCTGAACGCGACGCTAGGGAGAGCCCGCTCGCTGCGGAAGGCAAGTTGGGAACAAACCGTGGCAGTTAAAGAAGACCAAACCGACGCCCAAAACAACCTGCGAGAATCGGCGCGCCGATTACAGGAGGCTCTGGGGGAATTCGTTCGCCCCATCGTTTACCTCAGTCACAACATCACAAGCCGTACGGGCGTGGTGCTGACCACCGCCTCCGCCGTCACGCTGCTGTTGACCTACGCTTTCCAGTTCCTCGGGTATAGACCCAACCCCTATAGCGGCATTCTGATTTTTCTCATCCTGCCGGGGATATTTGTGACGGGTCTGGCTCTGATTCCTCTGGGGATATACCGCGATTTTCGCCGACAACGGCGGCTCGGAATCCTGCCCGTGGACTACCCCACCGTGGACTTCCGGGATCGGCGCTTACGGCAGACTGCTTTGTTTGTGGCGGTGATGACCGCCCTGAACGTGCCGATCTTTGCCATTGCCAGCTATCGCGGCACCGTCTATATGGAATCGGTGCAATTCTGCGGGCAGACCTGCCACCAGGTAATGATTCCCGAATATACGGCCTACCAGCGCTCTCCCCACGCGCGCGTGGCGTGTGTGGACTGCCACATCGGACCGGGCGCCCCGTGGTTTGTGCGCTCGAAACTTTCCGGGAGCTACCAGGTGTTGGCGGTAACCTTCAACCTATACCCGCGGCCCATCCCCACGCCGGTGCACAACCTGCGCCCGGCGCGCGAGACCTGCGAGGAGTGCCATTGGCCCGAAAAGTTTTCCGGGGACAAGCTGGTGGTGAAGACGAAGTTCGGTGATGACGAGAAGAACTCCTCCGCGCAAACGGTCCTGCTCATGCACATCGGCGGGCGCAGCACTGGCCACCGCCTCGTGGGCATTCACGGCCGCCACCTGGGGTACGCGACCTACTTGGCGAGCGATGAGAAACGCCAGGTCATCCCCTGGGTGAGTTACAAGAATGAAGACGGGTCCGTCACGGAATTTGTCACCGCCGAAAACCCGCCCACCCCCGCGCAAATCGCCAAGGGGGTGAGGCGCGTCATGGACTGTATGGATTGCCACAACCGCCCCACGCATCGCTTCGACCTGCCGGAAGGCGCCGTCAACCTGGCGATGGAGGGTGGACGAATCAGCCCCTCCCTGCCTTTTGTGCATAAGGTCTCGATCGATCTCTTGAAGCAAAACTATCCCTCTCGCCTGGCCGCCCAGACCCAGTTGCCCGAGGCGTTGCGGGGGTACTACCGCAAGAACTACTTTGCGGTTTACAATAGCCAGCGCGCGCAGATTGAGGAAGCCGCCTTCGCGCTGCTGGATATTTATAACGGCAACATCTTCCCGGAGATGAACATCACCTGGGGACTCTACCCTAACAACATCGGGCACAACGATTACCCCGGGTGCTTCCGTTGCCATGACGGCAACCACAAGTCCAAGGAGGGGCGGGTGATCACGCAGGATTGTAACGCCTGTCACAACCTGCTGGCGATGGAGGAGCCCGACCCCAAGATCTTGCACGAACTGCGGGGAGGAAATTAAAGGAGTGGCGTCCGATTCGGTGTCCCAGAGAGGGGGAGGGCAGGTTTTTTCGCCACGCGGGTTACCAAGCTTTGAAGGCAAGTACTCTCTTTCGATCCACACAAGGAGGATATTCATGAAGACCTTCCGATCTTTGCTCGCCGTCGCCATCATCAGCGGTTCCATGCTGACACTTGCCATAGCCAAGCCGGAATACGGAAAAAAAGAAGGCAAGCCCTGCACCTTCTGCCATGTGAAGGCCGGCTCCAAAGACCTCAATGACGCCGGGAAATACTATAAGGAACACAACCATTCGCTGGAAGGCTACAAGGCGCCCGAAAAGAAATAGCCGAAAAGATGCGGGCGTGAGGAAGCCAGGGGTCGGTTCGTTGTCGCGTCTCGATGCAGGCAATCGGCCAGGCGTTCGGCGCGCTCCGGGCGGTTGCCTGCCGGAAGTTCGGAACTTGCTCCTTGGTGGCCCGAAGTCCGTGGAGGTGAGTCGATCACCCTAACGGCGTCAGGGAGATTCGGCAGGCGAGAGAGTTCCGCAGGGGACTCCAGGAGGTTTGGTGTGTCTGGCTTGAAGCAGGAAAGGGGGTGCACGCATGCCCACTGCTGACCGCCCTCCAGGCGCGGGGGCGGATCCTGGCCGCCGATGGGTCAACCTGCTGTTGGGCAGCGGGGTGGTGGCCTCCATAGCTTCCTTCATCTATCCTGCTGTCCGCTACATCATTCCTCCGCCGGTGGCCGAATCCACCAGCCGTTTCGTGGTTGCGGCCAAGGCGAACGAACTCAAGCGGAACAGCGGTAAAATTTTCAAGTTTGGTTCCAAGCCTGCGCTGCTGGTCCGGACCGCGGATGGCGAATACCGGGCATTTTCTGCCGTGTGCACGCACCTGAATTGCACGGTGCAGTACCGCGACGACCTGCGCCAGATCTGGTGCGCGTGCCACAACGGGCTTTACGACCTCGCCGGCCGCAATGTGAGCGGGCCGCCGCCCAAGCCCCTCGAGTTATTGGACGTCCGCGTCCAGGGTGAGGACGTGGTGGTGATGCGGAACACCTAGCCATGGCTGGACTCTATCGACAAATACTGACCTGGCTCGATGAGCGCTTTGGCGCCGGGAGCATCGAGGAGTTTCTTCGCCACAAGACCGTCCCCCTGCACCGCCATACGATCTGGTTCTACTTCGGCGGCATGACCCTCTTCCTGTTCGTCATCCAGGTGTTGACGGGCATCCTGCTGCTTCTCTACTACCGACCCACTCCCAACGACGCTTTTGAAAGCGTGCAGTACGTGGTGACCCAGGTGCGCTTCGGCTGGCTCATCCGCTCCGTGCATAGCTGGTCGGCGAATTTGATGATCTTCACGGCGCTGGTCCACATGTTCAGCGTCTATTTTCTGAAGGCCTATCGCAAGCCCCGCGAGTTGACGTGGATCACCGGGATGCTGCTGTTGTTCATTGCGCTGGGCTTCGGCTTCAGCGGGTATCTGCTGCCCTGGAACACCCTGGCTTTCTTTGCCACCAAGGTGGGCACGGAAATGGCCGGCTCCGTCCCGATTGTGGGCAAGTGGCTGCTGATTTTCTTGCGAGGCGGCGAGGAAGTGACGGGGGCAACGCTCACGCGCTTTTTCGGATTTCACGTGGCGGTGTTACCGGGCCTTGCCACGGTGCTCCTGGCGATGCACCTCTTGTTGGTGCAACAACTGGGGATGAGCGCTCCGCCACAGGTGGAGCGCGGCATCGCCGAGGGGCGCGAGCCCGCGCGCTCCATGCCCTTCTTCCCCAACTTCCTGCTGCGCGACATCATGGGTTGGTACGCGGCGCTGGGGATACTGGGGGCGCTGGCCGCGATTTTTCCCTGGGAGCTGGGCGCCAAGGCCGATCCCTTTGCCGCCGCGCCCGCAGGGATTCGTCCGGAATGGTATTTCCTCTTCATGTTTCAAACCCTGAAGTACATTCCCGGAAGAATCCTGTTTATGGATGGCGAGCTGGTGGGCTTGTTGGGATTCAGCCTGGCGGGGGCGGTGTGGGTCGCGGTGCCGTTCATCGACCGCCAGGCCGGTTTCGGACGCCTGACGCGCTTCTTTAGCGGCCTGGGGATTTTTGCCTTGGGATACATCGTGGTGCTGTCGGCCCTGGCACTGCGGTAAAGGTTGTAGCGCCGGCGTCTCGCCGGCTGTCAGGTGGGCATCCTGCCCACCTCCAATAGTAAGAGAGCTAGCGTCCTTTACTTCCGTAGGTCACGATGAAAATAGGGCTGATCGGGGCAACCGTTCTCGTTGGGGTTCTGACCTTGGCCGGGCCGGCGCCCGGAAAAGATTCCTGCGTCAGTTGCCATGCGCAGCTCGAGAGCAAGCTCGCCGAGCCCGCCAAACAATTTGAGTCCGACATTCATCACCAAGCGGGCCTGAGCTGCGCGGATTGCCACGGTGGCAACCCCCAGGATGATTCCAGGAACGCCATGAGCCGGGCGCGAGGCTTTCGCGGCGCGCCCAAGAAGGCCCAGATTCCGGAGTTCTGCGCCCGCTGCCACTCCGATATCGCTTACATGCACCGCTTCGATCCCAAGATGCGCGCCGACCAGTTGAGCCAGTACCTCACCAGCGTGCATGGGAAGCGGCTGAAGCAGGGCGACAAGAAAGTCGCCGCCTGCGTGGATTGTCACGGCGTCCACAATATCCTGGCGGTCTCCGACACCCGCGCAACTGTCTACCCCACGAACGTCGCCTCCACGTGCGCGCGTTGCCACTCGGCCGCGGCTTACATGAAAGGCTACCCCATCCCCACCGACCAGGCGGCTGGCTATGAGAAGAGCGTGCACGCGGAGATGCTGGCCCAGGGTGATACTTCCGCGCCGACTTGTGCCACCTGCCACGGCAACCACGGCGCCACGCCGCCCGGGTTGAGCTCCGTGGCGAACGTCTGCGGCACCTGCCACGTCTTCTTTGCGCAACTCTTTGACAAGAGCCCCCACCAGGCGGCGTTTGCCCGCATGAATCTGCCGGGGTGCGTCCAATGCCATTCCAACCACGAGATTGTGAAGCCGTCGGATGACTGGGTGGGCGTGGGTCCGAAATCGGTCTGCGCGACCTGCCACGCGGCCGGCGATAAGGGTTACGCCGCCGCGCAGAAAATGGCCGGGGACTTGGCCAGACTCCGCACGTTCATCGGGCGCGCCGAGGAAACCCTCAATACGGCGGAACGCTCGGGCATGGAAGTCTCCAGCGCCAAACTGGAGCTGGGTAATGCGCAGGAAGCGCTGATCAAGGCGCGGGTGAATGTCCACGCCTTCAATGCCGGGGAAGTGCACAAGCTCACCGAGGCGGGTGTGGGAATCGCCAAGAAGGACTACGAGGCAGGCGTCGCGGCTCTCCGGGAACGCGACCTGCGACGCAAAGGCTTGGGAGTTTCCCTCATCGCCATCGTCCTGGCCCTCAGCGGCCTCTACCTGAAAATCCGCCGGATGGAATCCCGCCGCAACACGTAGTCCCTCCTTCCGCCAGCCGCCATCGCGCCATTCTGCTCGGGCCACTGCGATTTTCGAATTTCGAGTTTCAGCTTGCGAATCTGGGGGTGGGGGTGTTCTCTTCTACTCGGGTGAGTGGATGAACAATCCCAGGACGTAGCCGGCCAGCGAGCCCGCCGGCTGGCCGTGCACTTTGGACTGATAGAGGCGGTAGAGCGATTCGAAAACCAGATAGATGGGGCCCACGAGGGCGTAAACGGTGGTGTGCCACAGCACCGACGCCCAGATTTGCAGCACGGCGGCGGCCAGGAGAAAGCCGGCGGTGATGGCCGTAAACTTGGCGGCGGCAAATTGGTACTTGATCTCCAGGCGGAGTTGTTCTCGCCGGGGATAGGCGCCCCAAAGAAGCGCAAAGCTCTGCGTGAGGTCCAGGCGGTGCGTGTACGCCTCGACCGCCTTCTGCCGTTCGGGCGAGCGGGGATGAGTGTATTCGCGATATTTTCCCTTGCTGGGGTCCGCGATAGTTTTTTCCAGCTCGTAGACCCAGCGGCGCACCAAGCCCTTTCCCTCCTTGTGCCAGTGGAGGGTCTGGTAAACAGCTCCCTCAAAGCGCACCGGTTGAGTTCCGGCCAGGATATCGTCAAACAACATGGAACGTATGACCAGGTAGCCGGAGCCGGGCCGGCGCATCACTTCATCGCCCTCGAACGAAAACTTCAGCCATTCTTCCTTCTTCCGGGCGCGCTCCTCCGGCTGCGCTACCGCCTCCCACAAGAGATAAGGCAAGGCCAAAAGCAGCGATCCATGCGGCTTCCCCGAGGTGACAATCCACAGGAGCCGGGCGAAAGATTCGAGGGCAAGGTAGTAAATCAAGGCGAGGAGCGCGGGCCGCTCCTGAGAACGGCCGAGAGTGACGTGCAGCGTGTAAGCGAGCCCCAGGAACATCATCGCGGAACCCGCAGAAACCAGGGCCATGTTGAGCGTCGTCCTCTTTTCCCACGCGCGCTGCACGGTGTCCGGCGCCAGGCCCGCCAGCGGAAACAGCCAGAGGATGCGGGCGCGAAGCGCCTGCGTGTGCGCTTCCTCAAGATAATCGGCGGCCGATTGGGCTTGCGTCTGGGGGGTGTAACGGATGACGTGCCGGGCCGTGTGTTGCGGCTCCCACTTTTTCAGGCCGTAGCGAAGTTGATAGCCCGGCTCGGCTGTTTCCTGGATGGTCACGATTTCATAGAGGTTGTTTTCAATCTTGATAGCGGTGCCGGGGTGCTCGACGTGCGTGAAATCCGCCGCCTTGCGGGCCACCCAGTGGTCTTTGGGGAAGGCGGAGTAGATCCACATATCCACGGGTTCGCCTGGCGCGGCGTTCTGGAGACGATCTCCTGGGAGTTTATCCGACGGAGTGGCTAGCATGGCCTGGCAACCTCGACCCCAAGGGGTCAGTGCATAGGCCGACCTGGACTAAGCTTGCTTGGCGCCGCATTCCGGGCAGAACTTTGCCGCGGGCGCGAGCTTGGCGCCGCAACTGGTACAATGCTTTTCCCGGGGCACGGGCGTTCCACACTCCGGGCAGAACTTCGCCGTCGCTTTCAGTTCCGCGCCACACTGGGCGCACTTGCTTGCCACCGCTGGCGGCGCACCGCCCGCCGCGGACGCAGGCGCAGCGCTGCCTCCGCCACCCGCTGCCGCGCCTGGCACGCCGCCGAAAAGCCCTCCCAGCAAGCCTCCCAGGCCGCCCTGCGCCAATATCTTCTGCGCTTCCTCCAATTCCTTCTGCTTCCGCAATTCCTCTTCCCGCTTCTTCTGCGCCTTGCGTTGCTCGTATTCCGGGTCCATGCGCTCGATCTTCACATCGGCCAGGCGCTGTTTCACCTGCCGCAGGGTTTCCTTCGCCTGCTCCTCGATCTCTTGCAGGTGCTCGCGCAATTCCGCGTCCTGCTCGGCGGAAAGGCTCTTCGCAACGTTGGCGAGAATAGCCTCGCAGCGCCTTTGAAACCCCGTGAGCTCTTCCAGGTTGTCGCTTTCCTCGGCCTTGCCTGATATTTCGCTCAGCTCATCTTGTAAGGACACAACAATCCTCCTGATCCTCGATTCAGAGCGGTCGCCCCCACGAGGGCGTGCGACCTTCTACGGCCCGCAGGAACCGCCGCCGGTGCGCTGGTATAGCCTGCCACCGAAACTCACGCCGGGTCCGTAGCCGCTCCGATCCTTCGGGTCCTGGGAGACGACATACGCGAACTGCTCGGCCTGACCGTTGGCATAGGTGAGGGTGAGGACTCCCTGGCGCTCGTCTCCGTCCGCCGTCCACCGGCCCCCCGACCCACCCTGACCCGCGGCGCTCCCTGCTTCGCCGGAAGAGTAGGTCTCGCCGCCACGGCTGAATGAACCGTCGTCGCAGAGGTTCAGGCTCGACTCGCTCGAGTAGCTTCCACCGTAAGTGGAAGAACCACTGTAGCGCCAATACTTGCCCGCCAGAAAATCCACCACCGGTGGGACCTTGCGCGGGGTGAAGGAAATCGTGGCGGCCAACTGGTCCGCGCGGCGCTTCAGATTGGGATAGTTATTCTCGGTGGTCAAGCCGAGCACTATCGCCGCGCTTCCATACTGGCTCGGAATCCCGACGGCCCTCACCCGAACCATGCCTCCGGCTTGCGCCGATTGGCCGGACATCTCCCCGGCTATACCGCGCAGCGAACCGGCGCGAAACTCCTGAGTCGGTCCCTGCGGGAATGCCTGGAAACCTTCTTCCTGGATGCCCTGCGCGTAAAGCTGCTGAAGCTCTCCCAGCCCGGCCTTGGGCAGGAAGCGGATCACCATCAAACCCGCCTCGGTATCGGAGCCCACCAGCAGTGCTCCGCCCCGCTCACCCACCTTCCACGCTTCCGGGATCAGGAAGTTTAATCCCCAATTATCCTTGCTGTAGCGCTGCCCACGTGCCGGAAGAGAAGCCGAAGAAGCCATCCGGGAGGCAGGGGATTGCGACCTCCCTGCCGCCTGGCCCGCTCCCAGATTCCCCAGAGCAGAAGGACTTTCTTTGGCAGGAGATGGTGCTCCTATAGCCGGCGCGCCACCCCACTTGCGTAGAACGGAAATGAGCTCGTCCGTGGCGCCCTTGGCCTTCAGTCTCGCGGCCACGGCAGGCGTTACGGCAAAGCCTACGCCTTTCTCTTCGGCCAGATCCATCAGGCGGGGGCTGGGCACGCTGCCTTCCAAGAGCTGAATCACCTCCGCCTCCGTCAGACCACGCCTGGCGCGAGGGGGTTTGGCGGGGGCAGAGGGTTGCTGAGTCTGAATGCCACCGTAGCCCGCCAGCCCAGCGGGCGAGCGTGCGGGGGCCTCCGTCGGCGCCGGTGATTCCTGGACGTTGGCCCCGGGGTTTTCAGGGGGCTTGGTCACGTTATCCGGTGGGGCCTCGCCAATCCGCCGGAAGACCAGAGGCTTTTCAATGTCGCCGCCGCTGAGCGTCAGCCTGCCCCCTTGCAGTCTGTAGGAGTACCGGTTTTCACCTGTGGAGGGTGATTTGAAGATGAGGACTCCACCCTGAGCCTGGCACGTCCCCACATCATCTTCGAGACCGCACTGGCCGCTGGCTTCGATGCGGAAAACAAATTGTAAAGGAGAACCTGGAACATTCGCCAGCCATTCACCGATGAGTTGCGGATCGATTCGGCTTTGTGCGTCCCCAGGGGCGGGAAAAGCCGCGGTCAAGAGGGTCGCAAGAAAACTTGCCGCCACAGCGGATTGTCCTCGGCTCCACTTCATAGTCCCTCCTGCATTTTGCCTGGCGACAAGGTGTAACCGGTCCCGGGGACAACCTCGCCGGCGCCTCGGCAGCTTGCATCATCCCCTGCTGCCCAGGAACAGCCGGCGCTGCTGCCGAAAGGAATTCTTCGCCGTTGCACGATTGAACCCCGGTCCCGAAGTTGACCTTATCCGTGCGTTCTTAAGCCGAGCATTTTGAAGCTCATCCCGTTCCTGGTTTCCTCAAAAGTTGGCCATCCCTCCCGCTCCCCTCGAAACCAGGAAGGGGACTCATCCGAGGCGGTTTCGATCGACGCTGTGCGAACAAATCTAATCCCGCTCTGCAGGATGCGATTTTCACAGGCCAACTCCTTGATCTCAAAACAGAAAGTATTCGTCAAAGCCCCTCAACTTCGGGATCGGGGTTGAAGGGATTTTGGAATGTCCCTCCGGCAATGTCAAGGGTGAAGCGGGGAGAACGAGGAGCGCAGGCGCGAGCAGTCGGCGCCCGCGGCGGGAGGAGACGGTCTGAGGCTTCGTTACGTCTCGGCCAGGCGCACGGCAGCATCCACCGCGCAAAAGTCTTTGGAATCCGGGAATGCCATGAAGGGGTTGATATCGATTTCCGCCAGCGGCTGCAGGTCTTCCAGCATCTGCGAGAAGCGCTGCAAGACTTCGGCGAGAGCTTTCAGGTCGATGGCAGCCTCTCCCCGCACACCTTCCAGCAACCGATAACCGCGAATCTGCTGGATCATCTCCTGCGCGTCGAGGTCGGTGAGGGGTGGCACGCGGAAGACCACGTCCTGGAGGGTTTCCACGTACACCCCGCCCAGCCCAAACATGACCAGCGGGCCGAAGTTGGGGTCCTGGGTCATGCCCAGGATGACTTCCCGGCCCCCGCGCACGTGCTCCTGGAGCAAGAAGGCGACCGGCGGCGCGGAATGCGTTTCACTCACGGCTTGGGCTGCGCGATAGCGGCCGATGGCTTCCGCCATGCGGCGCGCTGCCGCCGCCAGCTCTTCGGGGGTACGGAGGTCCGTCGCCACACCTCCGGCCTCCGTCTTGTGCACGATGTCCTGGGCAAGGGCTTTCAGCACCACGGGGAATTGAAATTCTCGCGCGCGCTCCACCAGTTCCTGCGCGCTCGCGGCCACGGCGTAATGCGCCACGGGGATGCCATAGCATTCCAGCAACTGAAAGGATTCCGGCACCGTCAACTGGCTTCGCCCCTGCCGGCGCACCTCGCTCAACAAGGCCTCGGCGGCCTGGCGATCCACCGGAAATTCACGCACCTCGCCAAGAGGGCGTTCCCGCCACTGGCGATAACGTTCCATGGCAGCCAGGGCGCGCACGGCGGGTTCGGGGAAGCGGTAAATCGCCATGTGACCCGGGTGCTCCCGGTTCAGGTCCTCGAAGAATTCTTCCGGCGCCATGATCACGGCCAAAACGGGTTTGGGGAACTGCTTGCGCAATTCTTCCAGGCCCAGAACAATTTCCATGGCGCTGATCATCATGGGAGGGACGAACACCACCAGCAGGGAATCAATTCCCTCATCCTCCAGCATGACGCGGGCGCAGGCGTCGTACTTGCTCCGGTCGGATTTCGGGGTCATGTCCACGGGGTTCTGGAGGGCGGCCTCGGGCGGCAGCAGGCGCTTCAGTTCGGCGCGGGTACGCTCCGAAAGCGCGCCGACAGCCAGCCCCAGGTTGATGGCGGCGTCGGTGGCCATGATGGCGGGGCCGCCGGCGTTGGTGAGGATGGCCAGGCGGTTGCCGCGGGGCAAGGGGTTTTTGGTAAACCCCATGGCCAGATCAAACAGTTCTTCCACGGTGTTCACCCGGATCACGCCGCTTTGCCCGAGCAGCGCGTCGGTAGCGATGTCCAGACCCTGCCGCGCCACTAGCACGCCGGTGTGGGAGGAGGCTGCCAGGGCGCCGGCTTGCGTCCGACCGGACTTCACCGCCACGATGGGCTTGCGCTTCGAGAGGCGGCGGGTGATCTGCATAAAGCGCCGGGTGTTGCCGAACGATTCCAGATACATCAGGATCAACTCGGTGCGGGGATCTTCCTCCCAGTAAAGCAGCAGATCGTTGCCGGAAACATCGGCCTTGTTGCCCATGCTGACGAAATGAGAAAACCCGATGTCGAGCTGGCGAGCCATGTTGAGGATGGCCACCCCCAGCGCGCCGCTCTGAGACATGAACCCAATGCGGCCATAAAGCGGGAGCATGGGAGCGAAGGTGGCGTCCATGCTCACGTCCTGGGCGGTGTTGATGACCCCCATGCAGTTCGGCCCGATCATGCGCATGCCGTAGCGGCGCACCTGCCGGCTGAGCTGCGCTTCAATCTTCCGACCCTCTTCCCCGGTCTCGGAAAAGCCCGCGGTGATCACCACCAGTCCCTTCACGCCTTTCTTCCCGCAGTCTTCCACCACCTCCGGAACTTCCTCACGCGGCACCACGATGATGGCCAGATCGACCGGGTCAGGAATGGAGGAAACCGAGGGGAAGGCTTTGATGGAATGAATGAAGTCCGCCTTGGGGTTCACGGGAAAGACTTTGCCGCGAAAGTTGTACTCAATCAGGTTGTGGAGCAGCTCGCGCCCGATGGAACGGGCTTTGCGCGAGGCGCCCACCACGGCAATCGACTGGGGTTTGAAAATGGGATCTAAGGGATGCATGAAATTTCCTTTGGCAAGGCTAGGGCCTGCAATCCTGAAGTCCCACCGGCAACACTAAAAATCCAGCGGCCAGGAGACTCCACTCCATTGAAATCCCGGTGGGGCCACAAGTCAACTGCCGGGGTGGCGCGCGGGTGAATCACACCCCCTGGCGAGTTGCCGACAGCCGTCCCGGCAAAATGGCCGCGTGGTCATGGTTCTTACCATCACCAGATATTCGCATAGAAGTGAGGGAATCCAGTTTATAATCGCGCCACTCCGAACCGCGGCCTGGAGCGACCGCGATTTCCGAGGCTTCGGCGCGATAGGAATCCAGTCTTATGAACTTACCCAACCAAACCTCCAGGAAATACCTGATGGGGACGGCGTGCGCGGGTTTGTTTACGTTTGGGGTCATGACGTCTTTCCTGGGCGCCACGCTCCCGGAGTTGAGCGCGCGCCTGCACTTCGACCTGGTACGGGGTGGAGCGCTCTTCAGCTTCCTCTACTTTCCCCAGATTCCCATGGTTTTTCTGGCGGGGCCGCTCATCGATCGCTTCGGCAAGAAGCCCGTGCTGGCGAGCGGGTTTCTGTTCAGCGCGGCGGCGCTCGTGGGCATGGCCTATGCGCCGAGTTATCCCGCCTTGGCGGGACTGCTGGTGGCGCTGGGCCTGGGCGGCAGCTCCGCCATGAGCGCCTCGAATACGCTGATCCCGGACCTTTATCCCGAAAATCCCTCGTCGGCCCTGAACCTGGGCAACATCTTTTTTGGCGTAGGCGCCATTTTCTTTCCCTGGCTGGTCACCTTGATGACCGCGCGGCTGGGGCTGGTGGCCACCTTATGGCTCATCGCGCTGCTGGTGGCGGGGGTGGCGGTCGTGGCGCTCGGGCAAAGGTTTCCGGCTGCCCGCGCCGCGGGCGGTTTCGACTGGGGTGAGGCCCGCCGGATGGCGCTCGACCCGGCAGTGATCCTCCTTGCCTGGGTGCTGTTTTTCTACTCGGCGGTGGAGATTTCAACGGCGGGCTGGATTCGCACCTATCTCGAGCAGGAATTTCGCGCTTCCGCCCAGGCCTCCAAAATCATCCTGACCAGTTTTTGGGTCATGATGATGGTGGGCCGCCTGGCGGCCAGCCAGGTGGTCAAGGTAGTGCGCGGGCCGCGCCTGGTGCTGGGGGCGTCCTTTGGGGCGATTGTCGGACTGTTGTTGCTGGCGCTGGCGCCGAACGTTCAGGTGGCCACGGCGGCCATCGTCCTGTGCGGGTTAAGCTACGCCCCGGTCTTTCCCACCACCGCAGGAACCGCCAGCACCTACTTCTCCAAGCTCTTCGGCACGGTTTTCGGCATCCTCATGACCCTGGCGTTGTTCAGCGGCGCGGTGGTGCCCCCCGCCCTCGGATACGTGGCGAAGGCCGCGACGGTCAGGGCAGGCATCTGGCTCCTGGTCGTGACCGCTGTGCTCTTACTGGCCACACAGTCGCTCTTCATCTGGTACGAGCGCCGACGGTTCAGGCAGGTGTAGAGACGGCCCGGTGGGCCGTCTCCGGCGAGACTCTCCTCCCCAACGCGGGCTGGCGCAGACCTTCCCAGAGGCTGTCTCAAAACTAATACAAACGCACTAAGTTATGTTACCACAGGGTTCTTGTAGCGCCGCCATCCTGGCGGCCAAGGCCGGCTAGAAGCCAGCGCTACGAAGGAGGCTGTCACTTCAGTTTGTGTGTTTGTATTAGATATTTTAGAATTTCGCACAGCGTAAGCTATAGATTATTTGTTCACAAAGTGCTAATTCTGCGAGTTTTGAGACAGTCTCTTCCCAGGGGTGCGCCAGCCTGAAAGCCCGCCGCTACTTGGAGCCGAGCAATTCCGCGCGCACGTTCTTCAGGACGAAGGCGGCGCGCTCGACTCCGACCTCGCCGGGCAGAATCGGGTCTTCGTTCTCGATGCTCATGATGCCCTGGAAGTCGATCTCCATGTAAGCCTTCACGACATCCTTCCAAAGCTGAGCGCCGTGCCCGTAGCCCACGGCGCGGAAGAACACCGATCCCTCCGCGGCTTTTGCCAGGTCCTCGGGGAAGTTGAGCACGCCATATCTTGCCGCCACGTCCTTCACGATCACCGTGTCCTTCATGTGGGCGTGGTAAATCGCGCCCTGCTTGCCCAGGAAGTGGATGACCTCGATGGGGTCACAGCCTTGCCAGAACAGGTGGCTGAGGTCGCAGTTAACGCCGATTTCTTCCCCCACCGCCTCGCGCAGCTTCATGAGGGTCGCCGGGTTGTACACCACGAAGCCAGGATGCATCTCGAGCGCGATCTTGCGGACGCCGTGCTCGCGCGCGAATTTCGTCGCTTCCTTCCAGTAAGGAATCACCCGCTCCTTCCACTGCCATTTGAGCACCTGGTCATATTCCGGCGGCCAGCGGTAAGTGGCCCAGTTGGGCATCTTATCGCTGGGAGAACCGCCGGGGCAGCCGGAGAAGGTGACGATCACCGGAACCTCCAGGCGCTCCGCCAGGAGCACGGTGCGGCGGAAAGCCTCATCGTCCTGTTTTGCTCTGCCGGGATCCGGGTGCACGGGATTGCCGTGGCAACTGAAAGTCGCCAGCAGGATGTTGCGGTCTTCGAACTTTTTCTTCCAGGCGTTGGCCTTGGCGGGGTCCGCCAGCAGGTCCGCCACCGGACAGTGCTTGGTGCCGGGATAACCTCCCGTGCCCATCTCCACCGCTTCAATGCCGATAGCGGTGATCTTATCGAGCATTTCGTCGAGCGAGAGGTGGTCGTAAACCGGATCAAAGACGCCGATAGGGATTTTGCGCGCGGAACCCGGGGGCGTGGGAATCACCGGGCGGGCAGCGGGCGCACCCGTCGCGGAAGTGGGCATCCCGGCGGCCAGGGCGGGTGTGGCGGCCAGCAAACCACCCGTCCTCTTGAGGAAATTCCTGCGGCTTACAGAATCGTGAGCGGATTTCTTAGGCATCGCTTCATCCTCCACGTTGAGGTGCGGGAAGTATACGCCAATTCGCGCGGGGGAGAGAGTCTAGCCTGGACGCTTCAGCGCACGCACTCTATAATCGCTGCTATGCCGCATAGGGAGGAACAGGGCAGGGTGAGGGCAGGATGAGCGACCTCGCTCCACCGCCCGGCGCCGGGAAGGAAGACCCGGAGGCGACACTTACCCGCGCGGACTTCGGCTTCCCTGAAGAGCCTTTCGCTTGCCCGGCCTGTGGGCAGATGCTGGCAGCCTCCTGCCACGTCTGTGTAGCGTGTAAGCAACCCATCGACCCCGCGCAGATCCGCAAGGCCCGGCCAAGCCCCACGGCACTCTCAGTGTCGGAATCCGAACCCTTACCACAGCCGCAGGCTCCCGCGCGATTCTCCTGGCCAATATTCTTTGGCGTCTTGCTGGTGTCCTTGTTCCTGGCGATCGTGGTGCAGGCGATATGGGGACCCGTCAAGGGGCCGCTGGTGATGGGCGGCGCGCAGATTCTCACTTCCGCCTGGGTCTTCTACGACGCCCACCTGAAACGCGTTCCTAAGCCGCTGCGCTGGGGCGTGGGCGCGCTGCTGCTGTGGATTGTCGTCTTCCCCTGGTATCTCGCCCGGCGCCGAACCCCCCAGGCGCCCTGCCCGTTCGTGGAAGCCGAGGTGGGACCGCTCTCCCGCTTCCTGCTCCTGGCTCTGATGCTCTTCTTCCTGCTCGGCATCGTCTTGGCAATCTTCAAGGGACCACCGACAAGATAGAAGGCAGTAGGCGGTGGGCAGTAAGCAGTCGGCAGGAGGCAGGAGGTGGAGTTCTCAGACGAGGTAGTTGCTGGCAGGCTGTCCCGACCGCCGCGGGAAGACCTTCTCAGACCTTCACGCATGCTATCCGTGGGAATCCATCCGCAGACCCGCGGGTCTTCCCGACACACTCAGGGTACGCCGCCCGCGAAGAGGCGCAGATTTCGACGAATCCCCTGTCGGAAGCCTGAGTGCGACGAAAAGAGAAAGGTTTTGAGCAGAAGTCTGCGATAATGCACTCTATTGGGAAGTTCGGGGCGGAGGGGGGTGATGATGAAACTTCTTCTAATCAACCCATGCAATCCCGTGGTCAGCCTCCGCAAGATTCAGGGCTGGAACCGCCTGAACAAGTACCGGCTCTGGAAGCCCCTGGGCCTGCTGATCCTGGCTCGTCTCACCCCGCCAGACTGGGAGGTGGAGGTGATCGACGAGAACCTCGGCCCAGTCGATATCCAGGCCCTGCCCCGCCCTGACCTGGTTGGCCTCACCGCCTTCACCTCCCAGGCCGCCCGCGCTTACGAACTGGCCGCGCTTTTCCGTGCGATGGGAGTCCCGGTGGTGATGGGGGGCATTCATGCCACGATGCGCCTCGGCGAGGCCTTGGGCCACGCAGATGCCGTGGTCACCCGTGAGGCGGAGTCGGTGTGGCCGCGAGTCCTGGCCGATGTGCAGGCCGGAACGCTCCAGCGGGTCTACGCGGGCGGGCCAGTCTCGATGGCGGAGATCCCTGCGGCGCGCCACGACCTGCTGGCCGGGCGCTACCACTTCGGTTCGATCCAGGCCACCCGGGGCTGCCCCTTGAACTGCTCGTTCTGTAGCGTGACCGCCTTCAACGGCGGGCTGTTCCGCCACCGGCCGATCGAGAACGTGATCGCCGAGCTGCGCCAGATCCGCGAAAAGACAATCCTGTTCGTGGACGACAACCTGATCGGCACCCGCCGAGACCACCTCGCCTACGCCAAGGACCTGTTCCGGGCGATGATCCGCGAGGGTTTGACCCGGCCCTGGATCTGCCAGGTCACGATCAACTTTGCCGACGACGAGGAACTGCTCGATCTGGCCGCGCGGGCCGGTTGCCTGGGGGCCTTCATCGGCTTCGAGTCGCCTACGGTCGAAGGCTTGATTGCCCTGCACAAGAAGTTCAACATCCAGAAAGGCCGCGATTTCCGCGCTTCCGTGCGCCGCATCCAGCGCCACGGGATCACCGTGATGGGCTCGTTCGTCCTGGGGATCGATACGGACCGGCCAGGCATCGGCGCCGCCACCGCCCGCGCCGCCGAGGATTACGGGCTCGACATGGTCAATGCCCTGATCCTCACGCCGCTGCCGGGGACGGCGCTCTTCAAGGAGATGGCGCGGCAGGGGCGGGTCATCGCCAACAGCTATCCCGCCGATTGGCGGTACTACACCCTCGCCCACCCTGTCTCCCAGTACCTCCACTTCACCTGGAGCGAGCTGGTGCAGGAGCTGAATCAGCTCCACGACCTGTTCTACTCCTACCCCAAGATCCTGGGTCGCGTGTTGCGGATGGCCCTCTACACGCGAAACCCCAAGAAGGTGCTCCTCGGCCTCGTCACCAATCTGACCTGCCGGTACAATCACTTGCTGGACCGGAAGGTCTACGCGCTTCGCTGCGCCCCTCCGGAAGCCACCTCTACTACGCAAGGACTCCGTCTACAGGAGGATTAGGGCTTAACCCCAACACGGGGTTGGGATCCTGCCCCCATGCCGCGAGTATGTTTTCCGCAAAGAAACTTCCCACACCTTCGCCCGCCGATCCCGGAGTCGCACCGTTTAGTTCTTCGTAGCCCGCCAATTGGCTATACAGCGATTAGCGCAGCGGGGCGGCCAGGCGAAACTGCTGGTTGCGCGCCGCGCGCGAATCCGCAAGATGCCCCCCCGACCAGCCAGCGATTTTCAAATCGAAAATCCGGGTCACCGTTTCTCCTCCTCAGAAACAGGCCGACGTGAACGCTGCTTTCGACGAGGCTCAGATTCGGACAAAGATTGCTCGCGAATGATGCCCAAAACACATAGTTTCCGCGCAGGCGAGTTTTACAGTGGTGGTACGGCGAATTCAATATCAAGCGAGATGGCGCGGACAGGGGGATTACTGTCCAAATATGACTTGAAGACGGTTTCAGTTTGGCTTCCTTTTTGCCCGCATCTCGGTCTGGAGCTTCTTCACTCTATCGAAAATTTCCTGTTTGTCGAGCAGCCCCTTCTCACTTAGCAGCTCCACCAGCGCGTTTAATGTGAGCATGTTGGCATAAGCCTGCTCTTGAAAGCTTCTAGTATCACGCCTTCTTTCTGGCGCCATGTTGCATCCTCCTAATCTTTCCCGGTCGCTAAAAACTCTTCAAAAGTCCACACATGCTCAGCGATCCCGGCGGCCATTGGCCGGTGTGACTCGTAACGACGCGTCAATCCGGCAGAAATTGTAACGGCCAAAATAAACTGGGAACGCCGCATCCAGATTATCCCACTTTTTTGAGAAGCCATTCGTGAGTCTTGTCATGCGGCGTATTCGCATCCCTCGCCGCCATCACTCCGCCCATAGGGAGAATCGGGAAGCGGTTAAGGGCAGGTACGGAAGAATCGCTCTGCTCTTTAGGGACTGGCCGATTCGGGGCGCGGCCGAAAGCGCTTTAGGTACGCTGCACCAAAAGCGCGTTGCGCGGACTCGGCAGCTTTCGGCAGGTCGCACAAGACGTCTAGGACATCAAATGCTCCGACCTGCAGCGCCTCCAACCATTGGTTCAAGTCAAACTTGCGAGCGAAGAGAACGATCTCAAAGCTTAGACTATGGTAGTTCGCAACGTCGATCAGGCGCCTCCAGGATCCGTCACCCCGAAGGGGTGCGGAAAAGACCACTTGAAACCGACCGGATTTTGCCGACTCACAGCCCGTCGTAATGCTATGTGCGTTTTCCGAGGTCAATGCCGCTTTCCGGAAGGCGGTCTTCAGCCGTCCCGAGTCAGAATCGTTCTCACAGACGATCAGGATTCGAGCCATCTCAGGGACTCTCAACGTCAAGCCAGCACGGGGTTTGGTTTCGTCAGTAATATTTGGAGTTCGCATCAGAATCCGTCATTCAATACCGCCTTCAGAGTAAACAAAACGAGAAATCCACTTTAACGACTTCTGCGCGCTAAGGGCGAAACTTGGGTTTGTTAACCAGCCTGGCCTTCCCTTGCGCGGCGCGGTTCTCCTCGTCTTGCTTCTTTTGACGCGCGATTTCTCGTTGGGGAGCCTCTTGCTCGTCCAGCCGGATCGCTTCGACGATAGCGGCCCGAGCCAGAGCATCCAGCCGTTTCGAAAACCCAATCATTCCAAAAGTAGGCTGGTACGACGAACGAAAGAGGTTGAACGAGTACTGCGAGTCTTCCCAACGCGCAATAACCGCCTCGCTATCGTTATAGACCTGGGATGAAGAGAAGATGATTTCAGCCGCAGGCTTTATGGCAGTTCCGTACTTGGCCGAAACAGCTTCGACCACATCCTCTGTCGTCAGGCCTTGGGTTTTATATTGGTCATAATTCACCACTATTCGAAAGAGCTCACCATTGTAAAAGCTGAAGAAGATGGTCCTAACCGGGTCCGCTTGAGAAGCAGTGAGAGAGAGCTTGGGCTGCCAGTTCAGTTCTTGAATCAACGCCGGACGTCGATGGATCACCTTCGCCTTAGACGGTTCCAGGCCCACCTGTTTCGCTACCGCCAGCAGGTTCATTCCAAATTGAAATTCCCGGTACCTGGAAAGGTCTTGCGAATAAATCAAAGGCGCCGAAAGCACGGCCCAAGAGATTGAAATTGCGAGGCTGCGAGCGCTGATCATTTGGGTCCTCCTTCAGGGGACTTGATACTTTACGATTTGAAAGATCCGTTCAACTTGATAACGGCCAGCCCTACTGACATGCCGTCAATCGGCTCGACCGTCAACAATACGATTATCTTCTTACTTGGACTCGGCACTTCTTGTCCGTGCCGTAGCGAGCGCCCTATGCGCAATCGCGGGCTTCAGCCCCTGGGGCCTCAGCGGCTGAAGCCGACGGAAAGGATATTGAGCAGGCTTGGTTTCGGCACGACTAAAGTCGTGCCCTTCCGCCAAATCCCACGCCCTGGCTTTCACCCACGCCTATTCACGTTGTTCCCCTGCGGGGAATCAGAAGCATGTAGCGAGGGTTGGCGCCATTTCCCGGCGCGGCAAGCTGGAGGTCAACCCCTGCACCATACATTTACCTGACCTGCAATCGTTTGCTGGCTTCCACACCGCAGCGAATGTGTGCCGCTTGCCGCTTTCTGCCTACGGCTCACTGCTTGCTAAGCGACGAGGGCGCCGCTGGAGGCGCGACAGATGTACACTTCGCCCTTCATCCCCATTGCCTTGCGGTAGGCCTGGTGGACCGTGTAGGCGAAGGTCTCGGCGGCGTCTTGCCGGACGAGGTTGACGGTGCAGCCGCCGAAGCCCGCTCCCGTCATGCGCGCCCCCAGGACTCCCGGCTGCTGGCGGGCGAGTTCCACCAGCAGATCGAGCTCCTTGGAGCTGACTTCATAGTCGTCGCGCAGGCTTTCGTGCGAGGCATTCATCAGCTCACCGAAACGCTCGAGGTCGCCCGACTCCAGGACCTTGACGGCTTCCAGCACGCGCTGGTTTTCCGTCACCACGTGGCGGGCGCGGCGCAGCAGCAGCTCGTTGAGGGCGCCTCGCGCGGCCTCGAGGTCGGCTGGCTCCACCTCGCGCAGGGATTTCACCGCCAACCCGGTGCTGGCAATCTGCGCCACAGCCTGGCGGCACTGTTGCAGGCGCACCTTGTATTCCGATTGGGCGAGGGCGCGTTTCACCCCGGAGTTGCAGACGACAATTATCACGTCCTCGCGGAGGGGGACGTGGCGGTAGGTGAGGTTGCGGCAATCCAGGAAGAGGGCGTGGTCCTTGCGGCCCAGGGCGGAAACGAACTGGTCCATGATCCCGCAGGGCACGCCCACAAATTCGTTCTCGGCGCGGCGCGCCAGCTTGACGACGTAGACCGGGTCGAGCTTGAGGTCCAGCAGCTTATTCCAGAAAGCCACGGCGCTCACTTCCACCGCCGCGGAAGAACTCAGCCCCGCCTCCAGCGGCACATCCCCCTCGAACACCACATCGGCGCCGGTCAGGCGATGGTCATCCTCCTCGAGGAACTTCGAGACGCCGCGGAAGTAATTGCTCCAGGGGTGCTGGTCATCTTTCTGGAGGTTGTCGAGGCTGAACTCGACCGTCTGCTCAAAATCCGCGGAGTGTGCGCGCACCTGCCGGTCGGGGCGCCGGGCGCCCGCGAAGGTGACGTAGCGGTCGATGGCGGCGGGCAGGACAAACCCGTCGTTGTAATCGGTGTGCTCGCCAATCAAATTGACGCGGCCCGGGGCGCGCACCACCACCTCCGGAGCGGCGCCGAAAACCTTCTGAAACGACTGTCCAATCACGGGAATCCCTCACTTTTCAAGAAGCCAGTAAGCAGAAGGCAGTAGGCAGTCAGCAGGCCATGGTGCGAGTAGGCTTAAAACGCTTTCCATCCTTTCTCTCGCGCCTTGCCTGGCAACTCCTCACATTCCTTCTCGAGCGGACACTGGGTGTACTAGTGTCCTGAGCCGGAAGTTCGTTTAATAAATCGTCAGGGCATGGCTTCAGCCATGCCGGAAGAAACGTCTGCCAGTTCTCAGTCTGCTGCTCCTGCGGCGGGCGAAAAACCCGCCGCAGAAGCAGAGGCGTGTCCTGGTCGGCGGCACGGCTCAAGCCGTGCCCTGAAGTACTTCTGTAGCGAACTTCGGACTCGCGGCACTAGCTTCTGCCTGCCGCTTTCTGCCCTGCGCTCGCTGTCTTGTGTCTTCTGCTTACTGCCTTCTGCCTACTTTGCAGCGCCGCCCGCCCTCCGATGCCCTTTGGGCTTAGGAGGGCCCGCAAGCTCCTGGCGACGCACGGGCGGGGCTTTGCGCAGTTCCGCTGCCTTCTCCTCGGCCAGCGAGTCATTCAAGAAAGTGCCGGAGCCTGTCTCCACACTCGCCAGGTATTTCAGCTTTTCCTTGCTGCGGTGCGGAGGGTAGAACTCAATGTGGAAATGGAAATCCGGGAATCTGCCGCGGGTGGGCGCCTGGTGCATGAGCATCATGTAAGGGAAGGAGAAGTGGTAGAGGTTGTCGTATTTCAAGGTGACCCACTTGAGGATTTCGGCGAGGGCGCGCTCTTCGGCGGGCCGCAACTGGTCCAGCGCCCCCAGGTGGCGGCGCGAGAAGATGTGGACCTCGTAGGGCCAGCGCGCGTAAAAAGGGATAAACGCGCTGAAGCGATCGTTCTCCGCGATCATGCGCCGCCCATTCCGGCGCTCCTTTTTGAGAATATCACAGAACAAACAGCGCTTGCGGGCTCGACGATGGGCGCGCGCGGCGGCCAGCTCCTTCTCCAGGCGCGGGGGAATGAAGGGGAAGGCGTAGATCTGCCCGTGGGGATGGGGCATGGTGACGCCAATCACCGCCCCCTTGTTTTCAAAAATCAAAACGTAGCGAATGCCCGGTGTGGCCTTGAGCTCGCTGAAGCGCTTTCGCCAGAGCTGCACCAGCTTGGTGAGATGATCCAGAGAAAGTTGAGGCAAAGAGGTGTTGTGGTCAGGATGGTAAAGGACGACGTCGCACTTGCCGTGGGAGCGGCCGACCGGATAGAAATCGTCGCCCGCGATGGCCGGCTCAGGCGCGGGGATGGAGAACGCGGCAAAATCGTTGGGGTAAATATGAACGTCGTAGTAGTCCGGGACACGTCCTGAGCCCGGGCAGAAGGGGCACCAGGCCTCAGGCAGGAGGGGGCGATCCTGGCGGTGGGAAGCCGTCGAAACCCACTCTCGAACCGTAGGATTCCAGCGGAGTTCCGTCATGGCCGACTTTGCCGCGAAGCCCGGAGCGCCAGGGCCCCCATAAAGAGCCCGAACAGCAGCATGGCCGTGCCCCACCAGGTGTCGATGTTCACTCCTAGCGAACTCCGGAAGATCTCAGGGTTGGTGACGGCGCCGAAAATTATGAGGATGACGCCGTAGATGGTAAAGATGATTCCAATCGGCCAGCGAATGTCTAAGCCCATAGTAGCTACCAGAAGATAATATTCAGGACGATGCAAATCGCCAGGATACCGATGGCCAGGATGCCCGGGCGTTCGTACCAGGGCAGATCCTGGTTGCGCAATTTGGGAGTCAAGGCGTAAACCAGGCCGACCAGTTCTTCCTCTTTCCTTGGCTCAGTAAACAGGGTGACCACTACCGTGACCACAAAACAGGTGGTAAAGGCCCAGATAGCTTGATAGAAGTTTGCCGCCATGTCACTGGGGTACTGAACGATCTTGTAATGGTAGAGCGTGTAGTGGGTAGCGGCGGCCAGGATGCCACTCAACAGGCCCCAGAAACCGGAATGGGCGCTGGTGCGTTTCCAGAACATCCCCAGCAAGAAGGTGGCAAACAGCGGGGCGTTGAAAAAGGCAAAGAGGAGCTGGAGATAATCCATGAGGTTGTTGAACTTCAGGACGATGAAGGCCGTGGCGATGCCCACCACCACCGCGAACACCGTGGCCAAGCGCCCCATCTGTAGATAATGGCGGTCCGGCTTACCGGGATTGACGTGGGTCTGGTAGATGTCAAAAGTCCAGACGGTATTAAAAGCGGTGACGTTTCCGGCCATGCCCGACATGAAGCTGGCCAGCAGCGCCGTCAACCCGATTCCCAACAAGCCCGAAGGATAGAACTTCCCCAGCATGGCGGGCAGGGCGTTGTCGTAGCGGCCGCCCATCAGTTCCTTGGTGGTGGGATCGAGGGCGATGGCCACCAGGCCCGGCAGAATGATCATCAGCGGGAAGAACATCTTGGGGATTGCCGCGATAAGCGGAGTCCGCTGGGCGGAGGGCATGTCCTTGGCGGCCAGGCCGCGCTGGATCACCAGGAAGTCTGTGCACCAGTAGCCGAAAGAGAGCACGAAGCCCAGGCCGAAGATGGTCCCGAACCAGTTGATGCCCATGGGGTTCTGGCTGGCTTGCCAGATGTTGGCCCAGGTGTGAGCGTAGCCGGGGTTGGGCAGCTTGGCCTGCAGGCCGGCAAAGCCGCCCACCGCCTTCAATCCCAGGATCGCCAGGGGCAGGAACCCGAACACGATGAGGAAGAATTGCAGGACCTCGTTGTAAATCGAAGAGGTGAGGCCGCCCATGTAGATGTAGATCATCACCACGGCGGCGGACACCACCACGCTCCAGATGAAAGGCCAGTGGAGCAGGCGCTGGAAGAGGATGGCCATGGCGTAGAGGTCGATGCCCGACACCAGCAGGGTCATGACGGCGAAACACAACGCATTGAGCGTGCGCGTCTTCTCGTCGTAGCGCAGCCGCAGGTACTCCGGCACGCTCCGCACCTTGCTGCCGTAATAGAACGGCATCATGAAGACGCCCACAAAGCACATGGCGGGCATAGCCGCCAGCCAGTAGAAATGGTTGACGAACATGCCGTACTTGGCGGCGTTGGCGGCGTGACCCATCACCTCGAGCGCGCCGAGGTTGGCCGACATGAACGCCAGGCCCGTAATCCAACCCGGGATGGAACGTCCGGAGAGGAAGAAATCGTCGCTCGTCTTCATGCGCCCGCGCAGCGCGAAGCCCACCCCCAGAACGAAGAGGAAGTAAATGGCGATGATCGCATAATCGACGAATTGTGGATGCATAGAGACCTGCCGGAGCGCGGATAATTACCATAAGCGAACCCAAAAGTAAACGAAGCATTTTCCGGGGTAGTGTCCCAATTCTGTGTTGCTAGGATTTCTTGTTGAATCGCCAAACTAGCAGACCACCGAGCACCAAGACACAAAAGGCCAAGGCGTGCGGGCCCTCTGGTCTTTCATCCCATATAGGGGCAAGAAAGAAGAAAGAGGCTACGACAAAAACGATCCAGATCACCCACCACTGGGATTTATTCGGATACCAAATCTCTGCATCCATTGAATCTGGAATTATAGGGCGGGTCAAACTTCGGACACCCAAAGTATAGTTTCTCAGTCGTGCGTTGTCGCCGGGCCTTTGTTAGAACCTCGATTCCATAACGCTCTTTGCAACGCGGGCAGAAACCGCCCTTCTCTCCCGGATAATCTGGCTTTTCCATAGGGTCTTTAGGCATTGATGAGTTCCCCCCGTTCCCAAATGTGACCCCTGATCTTTGCTTCCACTGCCGGGGCCATGCCAATCGAACGACGAATCCGGCAGAGATTGTGCCACGCCCAGCGCGCAGCCACGGCAAGCGGTAGCCACGGCATGATCTTTATGCCGTGGGTTCGTCATGGCAGGGAGAAATGGTCGCCACGGTCAGTGCTTGTCTGACCGTGGGTTCTTTGGTAGGGGAGCTCCTTCACGGTGCTCCCGCGGGAGGGCCATGAAGGCCCTCCCCTGCGCGGGACAAGCCCACGGTTGGGAGAGCGCCAAGCGTGGCTACCAGCTTGCCGTCTTCCTGCCTGAGGATGTACTCCTGGGCGTTCGGGAGTAACGCAAGCCTTTCTTGTGGGTTGCCTGAGACCCATTTCGACCAATCGAAGCCGTGGAACAAACCGCAACACACCTCGTATTTCTCCAACATTGTTGCGACAGCATCTTCTTGCGGCACTGCCGTCAGGCCCTTGCCCCCGCTCTCGGTATAAGGGCGACCTTGTACTGTTTGTTGTCAACCGCGACTGGAAGAGTCCCATCCCTGCAACCGTCCGCCTTGACGACTTTACGCCGGCTGCGGCCGCACAGGTTGAGACCCTCACGTCTGACGACCTGCTGGCAAGGAACGATGAAGAAAACCCGAACAATGTGAGGCCGGTTCATTCCACCGTCGCGCTTTCAGGGGCCGGGCTTCACTACCGGTTCCCATCGAAGTCGCTGACCGTTTTCACCTTCAGGAAGAAGTAGGACGGATGATGAGTGGCGAGCGGGCGTGGCGCCCGCTCGCCAAGAGTTAAGGGGGGCGCCTTACTTGCCGCCCGCAGAGCTTCCGGTCATCTCCCGAATGAACTTCACCTCTTCAGGCCGATACGGCGTGCCATCCTTCCGGAAGATGTCGTGGAACCAGACTGAGGGTTGGCGGTCCGTGTACGGGTGCTCCCAGGAGTCCCAAGGGAAGTAGGTTTGCGTTTTCCCGCCAACAAAGCCCCAATTAATCACGGCGACCTTGTATTTCTTGGCGATGGGTAGGGTTCCCTGGAAAGTGCTCCCGTTCCCGCGCGCCATGTACTCCGTGCAGAGGATCGGCCGATGGTAGTGCTGCAACGACTTCACGCGCTTCTCGAACGCCTCCGGCACTTCGTAACTGTGGAATGAAATCACGTCGGACATATCCAACTGCACTTTTTCGATGTGTGAAAGCTTGTCGGGCGACGACCAATCCCGGCCTTCCCACAAGCCGCTGGTAAGCGGTTGGTCCGGACCAGCCGCGCGCACCCACTCGAAAACCCTCGGCAAGAGCTTGAGCACCAGGTCAGCCTTGTTCGGCGGTTCCAGCTTTCCATAGGAGGAATCGTTCCTGTTGCCCGGTTCGTTCCAAACGTCCCAACCAAGCACCCGTCGGTCGTGTGCAAACGCTCCCACCACGCCTTTTACGTAAGCTTCGAGACGCGGATATTGAGTCGCATCCTTCAGGGCGGCAGCCCCGGGGTTTTGCACCCATCCTGAATTGTGAACTCCAGGTCGCGGGTCGCGCTGCTTGCCGAGTTTGGGGGACGGATCCCAGCACGAATCAAACAACACAAACAGCGGCTGGATCTTGTGTTTCGCCGCAATGCTGAGGAACGTGTCAATCCGCTTCTGGAAACCGGCGGAATCCTGTTGCCAGAGGAGATCGTGCAGAAAAACTCGCATGGTGTTCATCCCGAGTCCTTCGGCCCAGCCCAATTCCAGGTCGATGCGCTGGGGATCAAAGGAATCGGCCTGCCACATTTCGAGCTGGTTGATGGCGTCCGCGGGGATGTAATTGCTTCCAACAAGCCAAGGCTGCTTCGCGTACCAGTCATTTGCGGTCTTCTCGGACCAGCGCTGGACTTCCGTTGCCCGTGCCACTACGGCAATACTAAGCATCAACAGAATGCCCGTAAGTAGTCTTTTCATGCTCACGTCGAAAACCAACTATTCCGAGAATTATACATTACAGTCGCTGCATCGACTCAACCGGAATTTCCGTTTTGATTTCCCGGCCGACCAGCAATGTACATCTTACCGCCTCCGCATACAACGCTCCCTCCCACTGGTAGCGTCAAGCATTTTGTGTAAATTCCCTGA
>Ga0315279_10000786_pt1 | contig 58074 bp, 54 predicted proteins | sample YL17G06_20_MG_FD_203694 | JGI IMG/M metagenome (GOLD analysis project Ga0315279, IMG submission 203694) | Sediment microbial communities from Yellowstone Lake, YNP, Wyoming, USA - YL17G06_20 | ecosystem: Environmental > Aquatic > Freshwater > Lake > Sediment | place: USA: Wyoming | collected...
CGTATCCAAGGAGAACACTATTTTCCGGGACCCCGAACTCTTTCGCCAGGCGTTCCGAGAGGACGCTTTTTACGCCACGCACAAAATCCTTGGAATACCAGCTGAAGTACTCGAGGGTCGAAGTTCTTAGGACCTCGTAGCAGGCGGGTGCCGGGCCGTAATTGTTTTCATTGCGGTCCAGATAAGTGATTTCCTCTGGCATGATCTATCTCCCTTTCTTGATCTGTCAGGCATCGATATTTAAGTCCGCGAGATGTCCGGGCTTCTTGATCCAAAAGTCCGCTCAATTACGTCAGCGTATTATACACATTCGGAAAGGACAATTCAACAAATCAAGGATGGCCGGAAAACACAGGCTTGAAATCGCGGGCTATAAATTGAAAGTTTGGGGGCAGTCTGTCATCGAATTACTGGCAGGGTAAACTCCAGCCGATCGAAAAGCTTGAGGCCGAGACGGTCAGCGGCGCCGGCCGCAAGCTCAAGGACATAGAGGCCCGGCCGTTCCGGAGAATACGAGGGACAGGGGTCCTCCTTGCAGGGGGGGACGTTCCGGGCAATGTGGACGATCCTTCGGTCCTTATTGATCCAGAGCATATCCAGGGAGATCAGAGTATTCTTCATCCAGAAGGAATAGAGTCCTTCCTCCTCGAACACGAACAACATTCCCTGGTCGGGCAGGAGCTTCTCCCGGAACATCAGCCCCCGCTGCCGTTCCTCGTCCGTGACGACGAGCTCGGCCGTAACCGATTTGCCGTTGGGAAGATAGATCTTGATGAATTTATCACGTCGTTCCGACTGGCAAAAAAGCAAGCCTCCGGCCAGGAGGAGAAGGAGAGTTAGGATCTGGATTTTTTTATTCATTGTAAATCCTCATGCCTATTATAAACTTTCCCGCCGCGAAAATAACCCCCTTCTCCCCCTTTAGAAAAGGGGGGAGAGGGCCGGATTTATCAGTCTTTTGGGCAGACCCAGGTCCGCCTGCCGATTTTTATTAATGCAGCGAAACGAGGGGGACGAACCGGACGGGCAATAGCCGTGTCTCTTTGAACGTCTTCTCTTCCCGCCGGACCAGGACGAGCTCCTGATAATCCACACCGATAGGAATGATCATCCGGCCGCCGACTTGGAGCTGTTCTTGAAGGACTTTGGGCACAGAGCCGGGAGCTGCCGTGACCATGATGGCCTCGTAAGGCGCGAAATCCTTCCAGCCTCTTGTTCCGTCGCCGATCTTGAACTGAATATTGACATACCCCAGGCTTTTTAAAACGTCCTGAGCGCGCTGAGATAAAGTGGCGACGACTTCGATCGTGAAAACATCCTTGACGATCTCCGCCAAAACGGCGGTCTGGTATCCTGAGCCTGTCCCCACCTCAAGGACTCTTTCGGCTCCGCTGAGTTCCAAAATTTCGGTCATATAAGCGACGATATAAGGCTGGGAAATGGTCTGCCCTGCCCCGATCGGAAGCGGCCCATCTGCGTAAGCGGAATCCCTCAACTCCTCGGGGACGAAAAAATGCCGCGGAACTTTGCCCATAGCATCAAGGACTTTCGCGTTCTTGATGCCGCGGCCGGCGATCTGGACTTCGACCATCTTCTCCCGGAGGGAGGAAAAATCGTTGCGCATTCCGTTTTAATAGGCGCGGGCGAAATAGACTAGGGCTTTCGCTTCTTTGCCGCAGCAGACGCAGGCGCCATGAACGAGTTTGTCTTTAATCTCGAGGGGAATGATGCGGATCGTGGCCATAGTTTCGTCCTTGATTTTGTCTTCGCAAGCCTCGCCGCCGCACCAGAGGCTTTTCACGAATCCTCTCTTCGTATCCAGGATGTCCTTGAACTCGTCATAGGTGCGGGCCTCGTGGGTATTTTGCTCTTGGAACGTGCAGGCCTCTTGATAGAGCGAGGCTTGAATGTCTTCAAGCAAGGCGGGCACTTTAGCCCCAAGAGCATCCAGCGGCGACGTTTCCCTTTTCATGGTGTCCCGCCGGACAAGAACGGCCTGGCCGGATTTGACATCCCGCGGGCCGATCTCGATCCGGAGAGGGACACCCCGCATCTCATGTTCCGCGAATTTCCAGCCGGGCGTGAATTCTTCGCGGGTATCCGTGTAGACCCGGACCCCCGCCTTCTTCAGAATTTCTTCGGCAGCGAGGACCGCCGGGATGACGGTTTCTTTCCAGTTGCCCAAAGAGATGGGGACGATGACGACCTGGATCGGAGCAACATGGGGAGGCAATCGGAGCCCGGAATCGTCGCCATGGGACATGATCAGAGCGCCGACGAGCCGCGTCGAGACGCCCCAGGACGTCTGCCAGACGTATTGGAGTTTCTGGCTGCGATCCTCGAAGCGGATATCGAACACCTTGGAGAAATGCTGGCCCAGGTTATGGGAAGTCCCCATTTGGAGCGCTTTTCCGTCCGACATCAGGCCCTCGATGGCGTAGGTTTCTTGGGCGCCGGCGAATTTCTCCCGCCAGGTCTTCCGTCCGGCGAGGACGGGGATGGCAAGCTCGGTCTCCACGAATTCCTTATACATAGCCAGGATCAGAAGCGTTTCTTTCTGCGCTTCCTCGTAGGTTTCGTGGCAGGTATGACCTTCCTGCCATAAGAACTCTGTCGTCCTCAAAAACGGCCGCGTGACTTTCTCCCAACGGACGATGTTGGCCCACTGATTGATCAGGACGGGCAGGTCACGCCAGGATTTAATCCACTTCGAATACATATGACCGATGATCGCTTCCGAGGTCGGGCGGACGGCCAGCCGTTCTTCCAGCTCCTCTTTCCCCCCGACGGTAACCCAGGCTACTTGAGGTGAAAATCCCTCGACGTGCTCTGCTTCTTTTTGGAGGAAGCTCTCCGGAATGAACAGGGGGAAATAGGCATTGACATGACCCGTGGCCTTGATTCTCTGATCCATCAGCCGCTGGATGTGCTCCCAGATCGCGTAGCCGTACGGCCGGATGACCATCATGCCCTTCATCGGGGCATAATCGGCGAGTTCCGTTTTTTGGATGATTTCGACATACCAACGTGAGAAATCTTCGGTTTTCGGCGTGATCTGTTTGACCAATCGTTCGTCTTTGCTCACGATGCACTCCGGAGTTGAAATCTGCGGGGTCATTCTATCGTCCACCCCCTCTTTTGTCAACTTCGGCCGGGGCTAAAGAGCGGAAGAGAAGAAATCTCCTTAGAAAACGTCAGGTCCTTCAAGCGAGAAGAATTAATAAACTTGGTTCGAATAAGCAGATTACCCATTTGATTTTTTTCGATTCCATGATCGGATAACCTCCAAACCGGAGAGGGGCATGGACTGGGGTTTCTCTGATCAAATGGACTGTAAAAGTTAAATCATCAGGAAGGAGTATCCCAGCCGACAAAGAGGTGAGGCCCTAAAATCCGAATATCACCCCTTTTTTCATCCAAAGGGGTGATTGACCCCCCTCAAAGGCCGTGGCATTGTATCGGCGAAGCTTATGAAAAAGGAAGCGAGAATGATAAAACAGCCTATCACAGGAGAGATGGATGTCCTGGGCGCCAAGGACCTCGAGTTCAACTTCCCCCTCCCAACCCTGGTCGAAGGCCTGAACGCTCATGGAAATGAATTCGTGGAGGACACGGTCGTTTCAAATATCAGCCACCAGGGGTCTTCGTTCTATCTTAAAAATCCCGTCAGTATCAGCACGCGCTTGAAGCTCATCATCGACGTGCCGGAGAAACTCGCCGGGGATAAGGACTTGAAGCTGGTCATCAAAGGCAAAGTTGATAAAGTCGAGATCCTTCGCGAGCGGTTCTCGGAGCAAAGAGTCACGGTCAAGTTCGACAGCAAATACATCATCAAGCCTGGTCCGGAATAAATCACAGATATGAACGCGAACGGCACTTCCATCCAAGGCGTTTCCAGAGCACAGAAGAGGGAGCGGACATTTGAGTTCTCTCTTCCCGTTCTGGTCCAGGGCTTCGACGCCGCGGACAGGGAATTTTCGGAAAGAACGGTCATTTCATCTCTCAGCGCCAAAGAGGCTGTCTTCATGCTCCGGGCTAGAGTCATGATCGGAATCAAGCTTAATCTTAACCTCCAGGTCCCGCAAACGTCCATGCTCGAAAAGCCGCTCGAACTCTGCGTCTCGGGAACGGTTCAATACGTCAGATCGGACACTTCGTTCAAGAACAAGAGCCAGCTGGTTTCGATGAAGCTTGACTCGGATTTTCAGATCCAGCCCCTCGCCTCCTAATTCCGCGGTCAAAGCTCAACATCTGCCATTTTTTCCAAAAAATTGATGATGAGGTCTTTCTTGACAACCCATATCCAATTTTATAGAATTCGAAGAAAATAGAGAGGATAGGAAGAATCCAGATAATCTAAAGGGGCGCAAAAACGCATGAACAAAAGAAAATCCTCATTTTCGGAATCCTCGAAAATCAAGGTTCTCGTCTTCTGCCCTTCGGACATCATCCTTTCCGGGATCCTCAAATCGCTTGAAACCGATCCGGAGATCGAAGTTGTCAACATCGAAAAGAACACCCTCGAGTCCTTCATGGACTCGATCCGCAAGCTCCTGCCTCACGTCATCCTCTTCGCCAGCGCCGAGGCGCTGCCCAACATTCGGGAGATCTGCAAGGCGATCCGGGAAATCTCCAAGGACCAGATCAAGTCTCAGATGCTCTTGCTGGGCAACATTCCCTCCCACGAAGAGATCGTGAGCCTTATCAACGTCGGGGCGCGCGGCTATTTCGACCTGAACGATCCGTCGGGCCAGCTTCCTGAAGCCATCCGCGTCATCCACAGGGGTGAGATCTGGCTCCCCCGCGACAAGATGAGCAGCATCATGGACCGGATCATCTCGGTCGTCGGCCGTGATATGAAGGAAAAGACGCTCGACCAGCTCACGCCCACCGAATTCCAGGTCCTCAAGCTCATCGGCCAGGGCAAGAGCAACGACGATATCGCCTCCATCCTCTTCATCAGCAAGAACACCGTACGGTCGCACATCAAGAGCATCTACGCCAAGCTCGACACGCACAGCCGTCTCCAGCTGGCGCTGTATGCCATCAATTCGGCCCTCTTTTAATTTCGAAAGGACAAGGTGGGGAATGTCATGGACAAAAAAGCCGATAAAAAAAGCACTCAAGTAAAGGAAACAAAGAAAAAAAATCTTGTCCCGGTCGAAATCAACCGCCGCCGGGAATGGCGCTTCTACCTTCCGCTGAGGGCCATCGTCAAGGGCACGCTGCCCCTGGGCAAGAGATTCAAGGAAGCCGCGAAGCTCGAGAACATCAGCTCGAGCGGGGCCTATTTCTGTCTGGACTCGGGCATCGTCGTTGGGTCCAAGCTCAACCTCATCATCGACTTCCCCAAAGAGGTCACCGAAGGAAAGAAGATCAAGCTGCGGATCGGCGGCATCACGGTCCGCCTGGAAAACGCCGATAAAAAAGGCAAGAAACAGGGAGTGGCTGTCCGCTTCAGCAAAGAGTTCAAATTCGTCGTCCCCGACAATAAAAAATAAGAGGGACAGATCCCGCATGCTCACCGTCGCCCTGACAGGGGGAATTGCGTCCGGCAAATCCATCGTCGCGGACGTTCTCCGAAAACGCAGCTGCTATGTCCATCATTCCGACGAAACCGCGCGCGAGATCATGGCGCCGGAGGGACTCGCCTGGAAAAAAATCGTCTCCCGGTACAGCTCGGACATCCTGAATCCCGACCGGACGATCGACCGCGCCAAGCTGAGGCGGATCATCTTCAACGACCCCGGCGAGAGAGAGTTCATCAACCGCCTCATCCATCCGCTCGTCATGGACAGGATCAAGAAGACCATCACCCGTCTCGCGAAGGAGGGCAGCGTGAAGATCTTCGTCTCCGAAGCGGCCCTGGCCATCGAGGCCGGCTATGCGGAATTCTACGATAAGGTTGTCGTTACGTACTGCCCGGAGGACATTCAAATTCAGAGGCTCGTCGAACGGGACGGCATCTCGCTCGAAGAGGCCCTAAGAAAGATCCGGGCTCAAATGCCGGCCGAGGAAAAATTGGACTTTGCCGATTACGTCATCCATACGGCGGGAACAACGGATGAGACAATCGCTCAGGCGGAAGATCTCTACGAGGAGCTGCTGCTGGATTATAAGATCAAAGGTGAGACCACCGACAATCCTGCTTCACGATAATTCTATGCTCTCACTCCGCTTTCAGCGCGGCGGCGAGAAGCGGGATCATGATCTCATGGTGGCCGATAAAATAATACCCTTTCCCCTTCTTCCCCATCGGCCGCACGACCACGTTCTGCGAAGGACGATAGTGATGGATGAAATCGAAGACGGCCGTTGAAAAGCCGTCCAGCCTCTTTCCTTTATTGCGGACAAGCGATACCGCTTTGAGAAAGACTTCGGGCAAGATGACGGCCGAACCGATGTTGAGAAACACGCCCCCGCCGTCGAGCTTTTGGACCAGTGCGCTCAGCAAGAAAAAGTCCCTGAGGGACGTCTTGCCCAAAGCTTCGCCGCTTGCGCGCGGGTGCATATGGATCGTGTCCGTGCCGAGAGCGACATGCACGGTCAGGGGAATATTCAGGCGGTACGCCGCCCCCAGCAGGCTCAACTTTTTATATGGAAAATCCGACGTGGCGATCATCCGCCCGACGGCTTCGCCCAATCCCAGGCCATCCGCGGCCCCCTGCCGGATGGCCTCATTCAAGAGATCACCCGTCTCCTTCGCCATCCCGAACTTCCCGGTTCTGATCTGAACTTCGACATCCTCGGATGTCTCTCCGCCATAGGCCAGCTCAAAATCGTGGACGATCCCGGCGCCGTTGAAAGCCATGCCTGTCATCCATCTTTTTTTCATCAGGTCGATGAGCACGGGAGCGAGGCCGACCTTGATCACGTGGGCGCCCATCGCCCAGATCAAAGCCTTGCCTCTCTTTCGGGCTGTCTTCATCCGCGCCGCCAGCTCTTTAAGGTCCTTGGCCGCCAGAATATCCGGGAGGTTGCGAATGAAGCGTGAAAAAGGATCTCCCGGCCGCGTGACTTTGGCGAACTCCGCAACGCCGACGATGCTCTTCCGAGAGCGGAGCGGATACGTCCTGAGACCTTCGGGAGACAACGGTTTCAATTTGTAGGCCACGCGTCAAATCCCCTTCCTATCGCGCTGATTGGAGAAATGGACCAAAAAAGGAATCAAATCTATGGGTTGGTCGTGATGTTCTTCAGTTCCTGGCCAGAGCGGAACTTGATCCTCTTGCCCTGGGTGATATGGATCTGCTTCTTGCGGCGGATGTCCCGTCCGTAACCGGTCTTTTTGGCCACGACCTTGAAGCTCCCGAACCCGCGGATCTCGACTTTTTCCTTCTTGGCGAGAGCATCTTTCAAGGCTACCAGGATCGTTTCGACGATTAATAATGATTTCGCCCCGTTGAATTCGGACTTCTTTTCAATCGCGAGGGCTATATCATTTTTAATCATCGGGAACTCCTTCAAGATATCTAAAATTAATTTATTGACGGCCGTTTGTCAAGACAATTTATTGACTTGTTGAACGATCCTTTCTATAATGGAATCAACGTGAAGAAAATCATTTGGACGCTCTTTCTTGTCTTCTCCTTGGCCGGATTTTCCGAAGCCGCGATCCTTAAAATCACGGTCAATGCGGCCATCCATCCGGTGACCTCCGAGTACATCCGCGGCGCGATCGACCGCGCCGACAAAGAAGGCGCGAGCCTGCTCCTCATGACGCTCAACACGCCCGGCGGCCTCGACTCTTCCATGCGGGAGATCATCGAAAAGATCCTTTCGGCCAAGACGCCCGTGGCGGCGTTCGTCGCGCCAAGCGGCGCCCGCTCGGCCTCCGCGGGATTTTTCATCGGCATCGCCTCCGACCTGTTCATCATGGCGCCCGGCACGAATACCGGCGCCGCCCATCCTGTCGGCGTTTCGATCACGGGACAGTCCATGGACCAGACCATGGAGGACAAGGTCACCCAAGACGCGGCGGCCTACATTAAAACCTTGGCCGAAAAGCGGGGCCGCAACGTCAAGATGGCCGAAGACGCTGTCCGGAAGAGCCTGTCCTATACGGAAAAGGAATCGCTCCAGGGCGGAATTATCGATCTCGTCGCCAAAGACGAGGAGGAGATCATCAACGCCCTGGACGGGAAAACGATCCGCCGCTTCAATGGGGAGGAAACCGTTCTCCATTTGAAACAACAGCCGGTCATCGACGTGCCGATGTCGGCCCGGCAGAAGTTTCTTCTGACGATCTCAAATCCCAACTTCGCTTATATTCTTCTCATGATCGGTCTTCTCGGCCTCTATTTTGAGTTCGCCAATCCGGGCGCCATTCTTCCCGGAGTCCTCGGCGGCATCTCGCTCCTCCTGGCCATTTTCGCGTTCCAGATCCTGCCCATCAATTACGTCGGGCTGATCCTCATCCTTCTGGCCATCGTCCTTTTCATCTTGGAGGTCAAAGTGCACAGCTTCGGCGCTCTGTCTATCGGCGGCATCATCGCCATGCTCATCGGCTCGACGATGCTCATCAACGCTCCGATCCCCGAGCTCAAGCCCAGCCTGAAGTTCATCATCCCCGTGGCCCTGGGCGTATCGCTGATCTTCATCTTCCTCGTCTTCCTCGTCGTGCGAGCCCACCGGCGGAAAGTGGCAACGGGAAAGGAAGGCCTCATCGGAGAGATCGGATTGGCCCAGACCGACCTCAACCCGTCGGGCAAGGTTTTTGTCCACGGCGAGCTATGGCAGGCGGAAGCCGACGAATTCATCCCCATTGGGGCCAAAGTGAAAGTCAGTCGGGTCGAGGCCAACTTGAGCCTTAAGGTGACGAAAGCTGATCAAAAATAATGATGCATCCATTTGAATGCTTCATCTATAGCTCTCTTTTGAGGAGGTTTGCATGATTACCTATCCAATAATCGTCCTCGGTTTTTTTATTCTCTATCTGCTGAATTCGATAAAGATCCTGAGGGAGTACGAGCGCGGCGTCATTTTCCGCCTCGGCCGGCTTCTGCCGAAAGCCAAAGGCCCGGGCCTGATTCTCGTCTTCGCCCCGGTCGACCGTATCGTGAAAATAAGCTTGCGGATAATCGCCCTGGAGATACCTCCCCAGGATGTCATCACTAAAGATAATGTTACGGTCAAAGTGAGCGCCGTCCTTTATTTCCGTGTCATCGACCCTATCAAGTGTGTCATCGAAGTCCAGGATTATCTGTACGCGACGTCCCAGCTCTCCCAGACAACGCTCCGCAGCGCGCTCGGCCAGGTCGATCTCGACGAGCTTCTTTCGCAACGCGAAAAACTCAATGCCCGGCTTCAGGAAATCATCGACAAGCACACCGAGCCCTGGGGAATCAAGGTCCAGCTCGTCGAGATGAAAAACGTGGACCTGCCGGAGAACATGATCCGAGCGATCGCCAAGCAAGCCGAGGCCGAGCGCGAGCGAAGGGCCAAAGTCATCCATGCCGACGGCGAATTCCAGGCCGCCGACAAGCTGACCCAGGCCGCTGACATCATCTCCACGAACCCCCAGGCTCTCCAACTCCGATTCCTGGGCACCTTGACGGAAATTGCCGCGGAAAAGAATTCGACGATCGTCTTTCCTCTCCCCATGGAGCTCTTGAAGGCGTTTTCCTTCGAAAAAAAGCCGGAGAATAAATAAACCTCATGGCAACCGAGAGACAATTCCGCGAACTCAAATTCTCGAGCACCCAGCTCGCCGTCGTTTTTCTGGCCATCCTCGTCCTCGGCGTCTTCATCTTTCTCCTCGGGATCTCGGTCGGCAAAAAACAGTCTCAGCTTTCCGCGCAGGCCGTTATCACCCCGGCCATAACAACCGAGAATGTCGCTCAAAAATCCCCCCTGCCTGCGGAATCTACGACAACAGGCTCCGTCCAGCCGCAGCAACAGCCGCCGACGGCCAAGGAAAAGCCCGTCGAAATAAAACCGACGACGGAAGTCGAAAAGCCGGCCGAGGCCAAAGCCGAGCCGGCAAAAAAATCTGCCCAACCGGCCGTTAAGAAACAAGAAGGAATTTTTTACGTGCAGATCGGCGCCGTAGCGGATAAAGAAGCGGCGGACACTCTCGCTAAAAAGGTCGATACGCTGGGCTTTCCGGCGATCGTCCTGTCCCCGCGCGCCACGGACAAAAAGGCCCTTTATCGCATCCGCATCGGGCCCTACAAGACGAGGCAGGACGCCCAAGAGGCCCAGGCCAAGATCGCCGCTGCCTTAAAGAAAAAGACCACTGACTTTTTCATCGTGACGAGCTAATTCGGGCCATATCCGTGAAAATGAAATTGTCCGACGTCGTCTTTGCCGCATTTTCCGGATTCCTTTCGGCCCTGGCTTTTCCCAAGACGAACCTCCCCTTCTTTGTCTGGATCTCTCTCATCCCGCTTTTCTTCGTCCTGGCCCGCATGACCCCGAAACGATCGTTTCTGACGGGATGGACGGCCGGGACGGTCTTCTACGGGATCCTCCTCTACTGGATTCCAGCCGTACCGGCCCATTATGGCCATTTGTCCAAGGCGTTCAGCCTCCTCGTTTATCTCGTCCTCATCCTGATCCTGGCCTTGACGTGGGCCCTGTTCGGCTTCGTCTTTTCCGTGATCCATCGGAAACGCGCCGCGGCCGCCTTTTTCGCAGCGCCGTTCCTCTGGGTGGCCTTCGAATACATCATCACCCACGCCTTCACCGGTTTTCCATGGGGCGTCCTGGGCCTCAGCCAGTATAAAAACCTCTCCTTCATCCAAATCTCGGCCGTTACCGGAATCTATGGCATCTCCTTTGTCCTGGTCATTTTTCAAAGCCTGTTCGTCTATTCCCTCCGGTCCATAAAAAGGCTGCCGTTCGCCTTCGGGATCATCCTTCTTGTCCTCGTCCATCTCGGCGGGTTCATAAGCTTGAAAAAAGTCCCCGAGACGAAAAACTCTTTTCCGGCGGCGGTTATCCAGGGCAACGTCTCCTCGGACATCTACTGGAATGACGTGGCCACCAACGACATCCTCACCCTGTTCGAAGAGCATCTCGAACTCACCCGGCAATCATACGAGAAAGGCGCCAAGCTCATCATCTGGCCCGAGTTCACGGTCCCCCTATGTTTCTCCTGCGAGCAAGACCTCTATCAGAGCTTCAAGCGCATCCTTTCCCAATTCGCTGCGGACACCCAGACAACGCTTCTCCTCGGAACGAACGAACAGTCCGGCCCTCCCGGCCAGGAGCACTACTTCAACACGGCCCTCTGCCTGACCCCCGACCTCAAAATCACCAAGTACGCCAAGATGCACCTTGTCCCATTCGGCGAATACACGCCCTACAAGAGGATCTTTTCCTTCATCGAGAAAATGACGCACGCCATCGGCGAGATCACGCCGGGGACCGAGCTCACGCTCCATACCTTCCGTGACCTGAAATTCGGCTCGCCGATCTGCTACGAGATCATCTTCCCCGACCTCGTCCGCCGCTTCACAAAAAAAGGCGCGGATTTCCTCGTGACCATCACCAACGACGGCTGGTATGGAAAGACCGCGGCACCCTATCAGCATTTCTCCAACGCCGTTTTCCGGGCTGTCGAGAACCGGCGGTTCCTGCTTAGAGCGGCGACGACGGGCATCAGCGGTATCATCGATCCTTACGGCCGGGTCCTCGCCCAGTCCGAGATCGGGACAAAAACATTTTTGACCGGAACGGTCACGCCCTCGAAAAAATTGACATTTTACGCCCGGTTCGGGGACGTCTTCTCGCTTTTGTGCTTGACAACGAGCGTCATCTTCCTTATCCTGGCCCTTTTCAAGAGACGACCATGAGCCCAAACAAGCCAATATCCGCAGAACATTCGAGCGACCTTGAGGCTAAAGCCCGCGAGCGCTTCGCCAAGTTCGATGAGCTGCGAGGTTTTCTTTGACCTCGAACAGAAGAAAATCCAGGTCGAGGCGCTGAACCGCGATCTCTCCTCCCCTGACGTCTGGCAGGACCAGAAAAAGTCCCAGTCCCTCCAACAGAGCAAAAAACGCCTCGAGCGCGAAATCCAGTTTCTCACCGGACTCTACCAGAAAAAAGAAGATCTCGATGTCCTCCTCGAGCTGGCCAAGGAAGGCGAAAACGTTGATCAGGAGTTCGGGCAAAGCCTGACGGCGTTCAGCCAGCACCTGGAAGAAGCCGAATTGGAGACGCTCTTCTTCGAACCCGATGACGCCCGCAACGCCATTCTGACGATCCATCCGGGCGCGGGCGGGACGGAATCCCAGGACTGGGCCTCTATTCTGATGCGGATGTACCTCCGCTATGCCGAACGCAAAGGATTTAAGACCGAGATTCTAGACATGCTCCCCGGCGAAGAGGCCGGTCTGAAAAGCGCGACCATCCGGATCGAGGGGGACTACGTCTTCGGCAATCTCAGCCAGGAAACCGGCGTCCATCGCCTCGTCCGCATCTCCCCCTTCGACGCCAACAAGCGGCGGCACACATCGTTTGCCGCCGTCTTCGTCTATCCGGAAGTTGACGAAGACATTGAGATCGCGATTAACCCGGAAGAGTTGCGGATCGACACCTTCCGCGCCGGCGGCAAGGGCGGCCAGCATGTCAACACGACGGACTCGGCTGTCCGCATTACGCACATCCCGACGGGCATCGTCGTCCAGTGCCAGAACGAACGCTCCCAGCATAAAAACAAGGCCGCGGCGATGAAAGTCCTCAAGGCCCGGCTCTATGAGCTCGAGCGGAAAAAGAAGCTGGAAAAGGTCGAACAGCTCGAAGACTCCAAGACCGATATCGCCTGGGGAAACCAGATCCGTTCCTACGTCCTTCACCCCTATAAGATGATCAAGGACATGCGGACGCGCCTGGAGACCGGAGACACGGACAGGGTCCTCGACGGCGACCTCGATGAGTTCATCAAGGCCAGCCTGATCCTGCGGAAGGCGAAGCCCGCCGAATAGTCAATTCTATTTCTTCACATCCTCCCAGACCGCATCCATCTCGGCGAGGGTCGCCTCCCCCAATTCCTTTCCCTGTTTCTTGAGCTTCGTCTCAAGCTTCGCGAAGCGCCGGAGGAACTTAGCGTTCGCCTGACGGAGGGCAATTTCGGGGTTGAGCTTTAATTTCCGGGCGACATTGGCCAGGGTGAAAAAGCAGTCGCCGATTTCTTCCTCCACCCGCCGCGCTTGTCCCGATGTCATCGCCGCTTCGAGTTCGCCGATCTCCTCATTCATTTTCGTGAGCGCTTCGTCCGCCGACGGCCAATCGAAGCCGAAATGGGAGACGCGCTGGCCGATCTGAAACGCGGCCAGCAGCGAAGGCGCAAGCCTGGAAATGCCCTCAAAATGCGATTCCCGCTTCTTTTCGGCCTTCTTCTGTCGAATCCAGGCGTCCAGGACGCGCTTCGAAGAATCGACCTTCTTTCCGCCGAACACATGAGGATGGCGCCGGATCATCTTCTTGTTAATGCCGTCCAGGGCATCGGACACGGAAAAGGCGCCTTTTTCTTCATAGATACGCGAAAGGAAAACGATCTCCATCAGGACATCGCCCAATTCCTCGGCCAGCGCGGCCGCGTCGTTCCGGGACAGAGCGTCGAGCACTTCATAGACTTCTTCCAAAAAGTAATTCGCGATGGACCGCTCGTCCTGCTCCTTGTCCCACGGACACCCCTCGGGCCCCCTGAGCGTTTCGAGGATCCCGACCAGCTCCTGAAATCTCTCACCAGCAGCTTGCGCTCTTTTCATGACAACCTCGCCTCAAAAACTAAATCTCACTTTGTTTATAAAACGCCGTTATCTTATCACAATTTTTCTTATTTATGCGTCCATCCACCGAGCCGATTTTCTTGAATTTTCCGCACGTTCCAGGTAATATGAAATCCCTTTCATATCGACAAAGGATGAAACAGTCATGAAGAACGAAAAAAAGAACAGTGAGGAGTCACAGGAATTTTTGCCGCCTTTAGATTTCAGTTCGATCGTCTTTCCGTTCTATACCCAGGCACTGGTGAAACTCGGGTTGATGGAAGATCCCCTGAAGAACGTGACCGAGGAGAACCTGGAGTTCGCCAAGCGGCTCATCGACATGCTCGATCTCCTCAAGGAGCGGACCGCGGGCAACCTCAAGGAGGACGAGGAAAAATTCCTCGAGTCCTGCCTCCTCCAGCTCAAGATGAACTATATGAAGAAGGCCAACATCATCAAGATTTGAGTTCATGAAGATCTTCCGCTCGCTCAACGCGGTCCCCGCCCTCCCTCGAAAAACGGCGCTGGCTATCGGCAACTTCGACGGCCTCCACCTTGGGCATCAGAAAATCCTGAAATTTTTGGCCGATGAGGCCGGAGAAAAATTCCTCTTCTCCTGCGTTCTTACCTTTTCCCCTCATCCCGAAAAGATCTTCGGCCCGAAAAACATCTGGATGATCCAGACGCTCGCGCAACGCCTCGAGGAGATCGAGAAGTTCAGCCCGGACATGATCCTTGTCGTTCCTTTCGACCGTCAATTCGCCGGACTCGGAGGAAAAGATTTCGTCCAAGAGATCCTCGTCAAAACGCTCCGAGCCGGGACGGTCATCGTCGGCTCCGGTTTTCGCTTCGGCAAAGACCGCTTAGGCGATGTTCGCTCGCTCCGGCGGTTTGGCCGGCAATTCGGCTTTGACGTCGAAGCCATCGCGCCGGTTAAAAGAAACGGGCTCATGGTCAGTTCCAGCTTGATCCGCGACCTTCTCCAGCAAGGACGGATTGGAGCCGCCAATCTCCTTCTCGGCCGTCCCTATTCCATCGAAGGCGATGTCGAGCGAGGCGACGCGCGGGGACGGCGCCTCGGCTTTCCCACGGCCAATATCCAGACGCCGAACGAGATCATCCCCAGCGGGGTGTACGTCACGATAGTGGAAATGGGGGACAAAAGATATCCTTCCATAACAAATGCCGGAGTCCGGCCGACCTTCCAAGAATATCGGGGACACCAAGCGAGAACCCGTCCCCGATTTTCTATTGAAACACATATTCTCGACTTCCGTAAGAACATCTACGGGACTTCCGTGAAGATCCATTTCTTAAAGAAAATACGGGAGGAACGGGAGTTCGGCGACGCTCAAGAGCTGGCGGCCCGGATCAGAAAGGATCTGGAGTCGGCCCGGCAGTATTATAAAAGGACGGGGACTCGTCACCTCATCCAGAATTGAGGCGAGGTGTCCTTCCCCCTCATTTTATGATATAAAAGAAGCGAGAGAGAGACTATGGAAGAAAAAATCAAGGCCAGCGTGATGGATGCAACCAAGATCAAACGCGTCATCTACCGCATGGCCACCGAAATCCTCGAGCGCAATCGCAATCTGAGGAATCTGGTCATCGTCGGCATCCGCACTCGCGGCATTTATATCAGCAAGCGTATCGCTAAGATCGTCAAAGAGCTGGAGAACGTGGACGTTCCCGTCGGTGTCCTGGACATCACGCTCTACCGCGATGACTTCTCCAAGCTCGAGACCCAGCATATGATCCAGAAGACTGAGATCCCGTTCGCGATCTCTAAGAAAGACGTCATTCTCGTCGACGATGTCCTAATGACCGGCCGGACGATCCGGGCCGCCATGGACAGCCTTTTCGATATGGGCCGGCCGAAATCGATTCAGCTCCTCGTCCTCATCGACCGCGGCCATCGCGAGCTTCCGATCCGCGCCGATTACATCGGCAAGCAGCTGCCCACCTCCCGGCGCGAAATCGTCCAGGTCCGCCTCAAAGAGATCGATAACCGCGACGAAGTCCAGATCACGGAGCCCGTCAAGCTGATAAAATAGGAGAGGGCTTTCGCATGACTGTCTCAGACTTTCGGCGAGGAGGCAAAGACCGTGAAATTCCTGATTAAGAACGGCCGGGTCGTCGATCCCAAGTCCAACACCGATGAAACGCTCGATATCTTGATTGATGCTGGCAAGATCGCCGACCTCAAGGCCAAGATCGAATCCAGGGACGCGACCTTGATCGATGCCTCGCGGTTCGTTGTCGCCCCCGGCTTCATCGATATGCACGTCCATCTGCGCGTGCCCGGTGAGGAACATAAAGAGACTATCGAGACGGGCACGCGCGCGGCGGCCAAGGGGGGCTTCACGTCCATCTGCGCCATGCCCAACACGTCGCCGGTGAACGACGACCCCGAAGTGACCGAATACATCCTTGCCCAGGCGGGACGGCGGGCCATCGTCAATCTCTATCCGATCGGGGCCCTGACAAAAGGGCTGCTGGGCGCGGAGCCTGCGGATATGGCCGGCCAGGTCGCGGCCGGCGCCATCGCTTTCTCAGACGACGGGAAATGCATCCAGAACAGCCGCGTCATGCGGCAGGTGCTCGAATATTCGAAATCCCTGAACACGCTCGTCATCGACCACTGCGAAGACAAGTCTTTGAGCGAAAACGGCGTCATGCACGAAGGCGCGGCTTCGCTGCGATTCGGCTTGCGCGGCATACCGGCGGCGGCCGAAGACATCATGGTCGCCCGGGACATCATCCTGGCCGAAAGCCTGGGCGCTCAGGTCCACATCGCTCACCTCAGCACGAAAGGCGCGGCGCATCTCGTCCGGGAAGCGAAGAAGAGGAAGGTGAAGATCACGGCCGAAGCCACACCGCATCACATCGTCCTCAACGACGGCTATCTTAAAAACCTCGAGACGAACTATAAAGTGAATCCTCCTTTACGGAGCCCGGAGGACGTCCAGGCCCTGATCAGCGCCGTCAAAGACGGCACCGTGGATGTGTTCGCCACGGACCATGCCCCGCATACCGCGAAAGAAAAAGACGCCGCGTTCGACAAAGCGCCGTTCGGGATGGTCGGACTGGAAACCGCGGTCTCGCTCCTTCTCGACAAGCTGGTCAACAAGAACGTGATCTCCCTCGCCCGTTTCATCGAGATGATCTCCACGAAACCGGCTCAGCTCCTCGGTCTCAAGAACAAGGGCCAGATCGCCGTCGGGGCCGACGCCGACCTGACAATCCTCAATCTTCACAAAGGGGTCGTCGTGGACGTCAAGGCGTTCTCCTCCAAGAGCAAGAACAGCCCGTTCCACGGTTGGAAACTGAAGGGCGCACCCGTGATGACGATCGTGGCCGGCAAAATCGTTTATCCGTTTGCCGGATGATAGGAAAATTTTTGAGAAAAAAGAAAAAAGGGATCGTTTCTGAGGTCGAGAAGGCCATCCGGCATCATTTCCGGAACAAGGACCTCCTTCTCCAGGCGCTCACCCACAGCTCCTTCGCCTACGAAAGCCAAGCGAGGATCAGGGACAATGAGCTGATGGAATTCCTTGGGGATTCCGTCGTCGGCCTGATCGCGGCCGACTTCTTCTACGGCTCGTACCCCGACGTCACCGAGGGCGACCTGTCGAAGCTCAAATCGTCCGCCTCGAGCACGATCGCCCTGGCTGAATTCGCCCGACAGATCATGCTCGACAAGTTCGTGAGGCTGGGACGGGGAGAAGAAAAAAGCGGCGGCCGGAAAAAGGACAGCATCCTCGCCGGGACCTTCGAGGCCATCTTGGGCGCGATGTACCTTGATGCCGGGTTTGCGGCGGCGCGGAATTTCTATCTTCAGCTCCTCCGGGGTTCCTTCAAGAAGATCAAGGACGAAAAGCGGCTCGACATCAACAACTACAAGTCGGCCCTCCAGGAATTCCTCCAAAAAGAAGACCTGCCAGCCCCCCATTATAAAATGCTGAAGACGAGCGGACCCGATCACAAGAAGGAATTCATCATCGAGGTCTTCGTGAACAAGACGTCATTGGCCACAGCCAGCGGTCCATCCAGGAAAGCCGCCGAGCTCAAAGCGGCCGAAAAGGCCCTCAAGAGCTTCTTCGGGAAGAAGATCAAGTCTCTGACCCAAGAGACGTTCATCTTCAAAAAGTGATCCACTCCTATGGCCAAGTGCTCCCGTTGTCAGCAGAGAAAGGCCAAGCGCCGCTGTCCCGCATTAAGGAACGATCTCTGCCCCCTGTGCTGCGGGCTTTTGCGGGAAAAAGAGGTTGCCTGTCCGCCGACGTGCCGCTTCCTGGCCGAACATAGACCCTATCAGGAAAAGAGAATCCTGGAGAAAAAGCAGGCGGCGCCGGCGAGAGCGGGGCGCAGACAGGATGATATCCTCAAGGATGAGCGGATCGCCTGGCTCGCCTTGAATATCGAAGCTCCGCTTAAGGAGATCGGAGAGCGAAATCCGTCCTTTACGGATGCCGAGGCCATCCTGGCCCTGGAATACGCGAAAGAGAAACTGGCCAAAGGCCGGAGCATCCTTTTGATTCCGGGCGAAGATCGCAAACCTGGAAACGAAGTCGGCGAGGCAATCTTCCAGAGCCTGGAAAACTGCAAGTATGAGGGGAACGTGATCCTGACCGCGGCGGCGGAGAGCTATAAGAGCGAAGAAAAGGTCCGGTGCTTGGACCGCCTGATCCTAGCGGCCAAAACATGGGCTCGGGAGAATTACACGGGCCGCGCCTACATTGATCATCTCCGGGAACAATTTGCCCAGATCGCAGAGATGTCCCGCACGTCCAAGGTCATCACCCCCCGATAATCCGCTCGGAGAAGGGCCTCGGTCTCTCGGAGCCCTTTACTTACTCAGCAGCACATCCAGAAACTTAAGCTCAGGAAAATTGCCGCAGATGATCTTCAGGATGACCATCATGGGCACGGCCAGGATCATGCCCGGGATGCCCCACAGCCACCCCCAAAAGAAAAGGGCGAATAGGATGGACAAGGGACTGAGCCCTAATCCCTTCCCCATGATCCTCGGCTCGACAATCATTCCGATCACGCCGTCCACGATGACTAGGACGACGAGGACCCAGACCGCCTTCCAAAAGCTATCGAACTGAAGCATGGCCCATAAGAACGGGAAAACCTTGGCGATGAGGGAGCCGATGTTGGGAATGTAATTGAGAAGGACGGTCACGACACCGAAAAGCACGGCGAAATCCACGCCGAAAATAACAAGGATGAGCACCGCCAGGAGGCCGGAGACGATGCTGATGACGGTCTTGAGGGCCAGGTATTTTTGGACTTGGTGGTCGATGTTCTCGACCATTTTGTTGAGTTGAAGCGCCCGGTGCGGACTGAAGGAATTCTTGATCTTGACGGTCAGCTTGCCTCGGCCCGCGAGCATGAAGATCAGGAAAATAAGGACCAAAAACAAGTTGGAAAAGAAAGAAACAACCGTTCCAAGAGAAGACAGGACGAACGCTCCGAGCTTATTGATGTCCAGACTCTCCACCCAGACAAACGGGTCCCATTTGGATTTCGGAAGTTTGAGCTGCTCCTGGAGCGAATTGACCATGGCGTTGAACTTTGGCCCGTATTTGGGAAATTCCGTGGCGAACGTCTCTCCACTTGAGAAGAAGATCACGCCCATGAGGTACAGGACGAAGAACGTGAAGAGGAGGATGATGACGATGGCCAGCGCCCGGGGAATTTTCAGCCTGCCCGTCAGAAAATCATGGACGGGCGAGAGCACAAAATAAAAGAAAATCGCCAAGAAAAAGGGAAAGAGCACGGGCTTGGCCAGTCGGAGGACGACGCCGACGACGAAAATCGCCACGACACTGCTCGACAGAGTCAGTATTTTGTTCTTTTCCATGTTCCCTATTGTAATCGAGTTCAGGTTGGATTGTCCAACATCCCTCAGCCGAGCCAAGGGCGAATTCCTCGCCGGCTGGTTTATTTCTTCAAAGCCTTGACTATCGCTTCGAGATACTTCTCTCCCAAAGCCTCCTGACCGTCCTCGATCTTCGTGACGCCGCAGAGATGATTTCCGGCCCGGGCGATAAAGACATTCTTGAGATACCGATCCTTGAAATGAGCGCCGCCGGGCCTTTCATCGACGGTCAGGCCATTTTTTGCGAAATTTCCGAGATATTGCTTCATCATCGCTTCCGCGTCTTCGGCGGACTTCGCCTCGATGAGAAAGCCATCGAACTCGTGTCCCGCTTGTCTATAGCTCGCCGTGAAACCGTTCCTCAAAAACTTGAATCCCATAAAGTTCGAACGGACGAACTTTTCGCTGTTGGCCACGAGCCCTTCTCTGGGAAAAGCCTTGAGGAGAGCAGGAAAGCCGCCCGCGTCTTTGATCTTGTCCGCGATGGACCCGGCAAAGAGCTTTAAAAACTCTTCGGTCTTCTCGCCGCCTTCATAGCACAGAAGCTTAATGTAAAAGCGGCCGGCCAGGAAATTCAGCGTGCCCTCTTCCTGATAGCCTTGGACGCCAATGGGCAGGAAACGGCTCTCGGGAAACCGTTCAGCGCTGTAGATGCCGAAGGCGTTCAGGTTCGTTCCCATATCGTAAATCTCGGCCGTAAGCACGGCTTTCGTTCGACCTCCCTCGAACTGGGCGACGATCAATTCCTTGAAATCGTAGCTCAAATAGGCCTCGGCCGCCCCGTCGATATATTCATAAAGGGTTCCGGGATTATAGCCCTGGACGTCTTCGACGATCTTCCAATTCGCCACCCGGGGCAGAAGCGGGGCCAAGGAAGACACCCCCGTTTTTTGCCCGCCTGGACCGGACGGAACGAGAAATCCGCACGAAATAATGACCAAGACAAACCCTTTTTTTATTGTCTTTATGGACATTTTTTTTAACTCCTGTTTATGTCGGTCCGAGCCTTACTATAAACGCAACGGACAAGATTGACAAGAGCTCTGGGCTGGAGTAACTTGACATGGATGTCCGTTTCGAAAGTCGTCATCGTCCGGGGAAAGGGCGTCCTGCCGCGGAAAGGCGAGGTAGACTCGAAGATCCTTTCGAGAATGTATGATCGCGGCGTCCGGCTTCTCACCGGGCAGAACGATATCAAAGAAGGATTACGTTCGATCTTTTCTCCCTCCGACCGTGTCGGGATCAAGGTCAATACGATCGCGGCGCCCGAACTCACCACGCCGCCCGACGTCAGCCTCCCCTTTGCCCGACTTTTGACCGCGATCGGGATCCCGGAGAAAAATATCGTCGTCTGGGACCGGACGAATAGAGAGCTCAAGGAGGCAAAGTACCGCCTGAATATCGACGGCAGCAGCTTTCAAATTATGGGGACGGATACGGCGGGCGCGGGATACCCGGATGAGCCCCTCATCCATCTCAATATCGGAAGCCTGTTTTCCACGATCCAATCGAGCCTCATCACGGCCTCGGTCAGCTTCGCCATTTTGAAAGACCACGGCATGGCCGGGATCACGGCCGGCATGAAAAATTACTTCGGCGTTATCCACAACCCGAATAAATACCACGACGACGGCTGCAATCCATTCGTGGCCGAGCTCTTCGACACGCCGCCGATCAAAGGCAAGCATCGTCTCACGATCCTTGACGCCCTTGTCGTCCAATATCACAGGGGTCCTTCCTATCACCCGCGGTGGGCCGAAACCTGCGAAACCCTCATCTTCAGCACTGATCCTGTCGCGGCAGATTCGACCGGCTGGCAGATCGTCGAAAAGCTCCGGAAGGAGAAAAGTCTCCCTTCCTTGGAGGAAGACAAACGGCTTCCTCTCTATATCCAGACAGCGGAACGGATGGGGCTGGGCAAGGCGAATCCGGCCGATATTCAGGTCATCGAGGAAGCGGTATAATTAAAAGCATGAATAGACGGCATTTTTTCCGGCGAGCGGCGGGGGCGGGCATCGTCTTGGGAACCGATCTCGGGCCGATGCTCAGAGATCTTTACGCCTTCGGACAAAAAGCCAATCTTTCGCATGTCGAAGCGCGATATTATAAGAGCCTGCCTGACAGGGAGATCGAATGCGAGCTCTGCCCGCGCCGCTGCAAGCTGGGCGATAAGGAACGGGGCTACTGCGGCGTCCGGGAAAACGACGGCGGGACCTATTACACGCTCGTCTACGGCAAAGCCTGCGCGATGAACGTGGACCCCATCGAAAAGAAACCTTTCTTTCATGTCCTGCCCGGGACGAATGCCCTATCCATCGCCACGGCCGGATGCAACGTCAATTGCAAGTTCTGCCAGAACTGGGAGATTTCCCAGGTCCGTCCAGAGCAAGTCGAACACTTCGACCTGCCTCCGGCCGCCGTCGCCGAAACAGCTTCCACCTATCGATGTCCTTCGATCGCGTACACATACTCCGAGCCCACGGTATTTTATGAATACATGTATGACACGGCCGTTCTAGCCCGGCGCAAAGGCGTCAAGAGCGTCGTCGTTTCCGGAGGTCATATCAACCCCGAGCCTCTCGCAGCTCTGATAAAAGTCGTGGACGCCATCAAAATCGACCTCAAAGCCTTTAACCAGGATTTCTATAAGAACTACGTCCGGGGCGATCTTCAGCCGGTGCTCGAAGCCATCCGATTAATCGCCAGGAGCAAGATCTGGCTCGAAATCGTCTATCTCGTCATTCCGACCCTGAACGACGCGCCTGAGGAGACGCGGAAGATGTCACAGTGGATCCTGAAGGAGATCGGGCCCGACGTTCCCGTCCATTTCACCCAATTCCACCCGATGTATCTCATCAAGAACTTGCCTCCGACGCCGGTTTCAACCCTCGAAAAGCTCCGGAAAATCGCCCTTCAGGAAGGGCTGCACTATGTCTATATGGGAAATATCCCCGGCCATGAGGGCGAGAACACGTTCTGTCCCAAATGCCGGAAGATCTTGATCCAGAGAAACGGTTTTGAGATCGAAACGAACGCGCTCGAGGGAGGGAAGTGTCCCAACTGCCAAAATCCGGTCCCCGGAATCTGGGCTTAAGGTTTTCTGCGCCGGCTTTTCTCCTCGGCCTGCTCGCCGCGTCCTTCCAGATCTTTCTTCTCAGGGAATTTTCCGCCCAATTTTACGGCAATGAACTGACCTTTGGCCTCGTCCTCGCGGGCTGGCTTTTTTGGGGCGGGCTGGGAAGCCTGTGGGCGACCGGGCGGACCGTCAATAGGGCGGGATTGGCCCGGCTTTATTTCGCCGTCCTTATCCTCGCCCCTTTATGTTTTGCCGGGCTGAGGTTCTCCCGTCTCCTGATCGGAGTTCTCCCTGGAGAAATGACCGGCATCTTTACCGTATCGCTCTTCGCCTTTGTTCTCACCCTGTTCCTGAGCTTTCCCCTTGGCACGATCTTCGTCTTTGCGGTGAAACTCGAAGATCATCTCCCCCGCGTATACCTCTGGGAATCCGTGGCCGCGGCGGCGGGCGGGCTCTTCGCTTATTTCGCCCTCATTCCCTTCTTTTCGAATTGGCAGGCGTTGGCTCTTCTGGGATCGGCCAGCGCAGGGATGGTCCTTTTATATTCTAAAAGGAAAAGAATGGCCCCTCTTGGCGCTCTCGCGCTGGCCGTCTATTCAATGTTTTTCATATTCGATTTTCCCAGCCAGAAGATCTCCTGGAAACCGTTCACTCTTGTCCGGAGCGAGGACAGCCTCTACGGCAAGCTGCAGGTCATTAAAACGGCCGAACAGGTCACCCTTTACGACAACGGGCTCCGCGTCTATTCCTTTCCGGACCCGGCCTCGGCCGAGGAAGCCGTGCACTTTGCTCTTCTTCAAAATCCGCGGGCCGAGCGCGTTCTTCTCGTCGGAGGCGGCGCTGGCGGAAGCGTGACCGAGATCCTGAAATATCCGAAGGCCGAGATCGATTATGTCGAGCTCGACCCGGAGATCATCCGGCTCTCCGAGCTTTTCCTTCCTGCCGCGGAAAAGGAAGCCCTCAAGAATTCCCGCGTGCACGTCATTTACGCGGACGGCCGCGCGTTCCTGGAAAGAAATGTAAACTCCTACGACATCATCATCCTGAACCTGCCCGAGCCGGCCACGGCCCAGATCAACCGCTTCTACACCCAAGAATTTTTTTCCGAGGTCCACGAAAAATTAAAGGCAGAAGGCGTCTTTTCCTTCCGCCTGCCTTCGGCCGAAAATTACATCAGCCCGGAGCTTCAGAATTTCCTTTCCGTCATTTATGCCACACTCCGGAAGATATTCCCGGCGGTCGAGGTCGTTCCCGGAGATTCCAACATTTTTTTGGCCTCCCGGCGTCCCCTGAACGTCAAGCTGGATTATTTCATCCAGACGCTCAGACAGATGAACCATCAAAACAGATATATAACCCCTGAACAGCTTCCGGCGCGCCTCCATCCGCTGCGAGTCCGGGCTCTCATGACAAAGATCGGAGAAGGTTCGAAAGCCCTGAATTCGGACCTCCATCCCATCAGTTATTTTTTCAATTCCGTACTCTGGAGCACACAATTCAAGGGCCTGGAATCGAAGGCCCTGAAGTCTCTGGCCCGCATTCCCTCCCACTGGCTTCTGGATATCCCCCTTTTTCTGTTCATCGGGCTCCTCGTTCTCGTCAGACTCGGGTCCAAAGGATCCGGGGATTCGGTCATCCCGGTCGCCGTCATGGGCCTGACGACAATGGCCGTCGAGATCATGAGCCTCATCTGGTTTCAGGCCCGCTTTGGATATGTTTACAAGAAAGTCGCCCTTCTCTTGGCCGTATTCATGATCGGGCTGGCGCTTGGAGCGTTCTTGAGCTCAAAAAGAAAAATGGCCCGCTTTTCCCAGCTCGTGCTTTTGCAGTTCGGCTTCCTCATGCTGGTCCTGGCCATGAGGATCTCGCTCGACGCGCGTCCCGCAGAATCCGCGTTGTTCGCTTTTCTCTTCTTGCTGGGATACCTGGGAGGAGATTTTTTCATCGTGTTCAACAGCCTGTTCTTCAAAGAAAAAGCCCAAACAGGGCTCGGCTACGGATGGGACCTCCTCGGGTCCTTTCTGGCGGCCGTCAGCCTGTCCGCGGTCCTCATCCCGCTGGCCGGACTGCAAGTCCTTTTTCAATATCTCTTCCTGATGAACTCGTTCGGCCTGCTCTTTCTCGTTGTCAGGCGAAATAATCCCCCCTCACCTCTCCTTTAGAAAAGGGGGGAATGGGAGGATTTAAGAAATATCAAATTTTTAGGAAGAAGATCGGCGGCAAGAAATTAACGCGGAGGATCCAGATCAGAAAAATGCCGAGCCTGGATTAAAGAACTTCTTGTCTCCGAAGGCTTTCCTCGGTTATGATGGAGAAAGGGTCATATTGTTCCTTGAGAGCGCCAGGACAAAATACCATCCATCATGGGAGGGATTATAATGTTTAAGCAAGAGCAAACCTTCATGGACTTTTTGCTCGAGCATCAGGAGCGCCATAAGCGCAGCTATCATTTCTTGATCCTCATGAATTCCATCCTCAACGCCGCCAAGCGCATTCAATTTTACTATTCGACCGGCGCCCTGCGGGGAGATCTGGGCCTGACGGGCTCGGTCAACATCCAGGGCGAAGATGTCCTCCATATGGATATGATCGCCAACGAGCTCGTTAAGCATTCTCTGGCCCGCTCGGGCCGGGTCGTTCATGCCGTGGGTGAGGAAGAAGAAGAGGTCATCGTGATGAACGAGGAAGGCGGGAGATATTTCGTCTATTACGATCCCATGGACGGCTCATCGAACGTCCCCCATAACCTGCCGATCGGGTTTCTCTTCGGCGTCGCCAAGCGCAATCTCGAAGGCCATGAAGACATGCATCTCCGCGCCGGCCGGGAATATATCGCCGCGGGAATGTTCGTCATCCCCACAGGGACGTTCACGATCGCCCTCCACAACGCCGGCTGCTGGCGCTTTCACCTCGACGAAACCTTTAATTACGTCAAACCGACGAACATGGTCCTGCCCGACAGCAGAAAAACATGGGAGCTCTCCTTCAACTCGGCCAACCGGGGGACCTATGCCCTGCCCATCCAGAAGTGGATCGCGGAAAACGAGAAAAAATACGCTTTTCGCTATTTGGGCGCCCTGGCCGGCGATTTCCACCGCATCCTGACCAATGGCGGGCTTTTCATGTACCCGGCCATCGTCAACCATCCTGACCCCAAAAAGAACAGACCCCAGGGAAAGCTCAGGCTGATGTATGAGGCCGCGGTGGTGTCCTTCATGTGCCGCGAGGCGGGCGGCCACGCCGTGGACGAAAACGCGACCCCGATTCTCGACATTGTTCCCCAAAAGCCTCATCAGCGCACGGCGCTTTATGTGGGCTCCAAACCGTTGGTCGATGAGATCGGCAAAATCTTGAGGGAAAAATAGACATATAAACCCGGGTCCACAGCTCCAAGCCTGCCAAAGACAATGTCAGACTGGCGGCGGCGGTCCTATCCAAGAAAATCCGGGAGGCGGACCATATTCTTCAACCGGTTTATCTCCATTTGACTCTAAAGAAATTAATGCTTATGATTGCTTCGCTCTAGCAGTTAAGAGGGACCTGGGAATGAAATGCCCGAAATGCCAATCCGATAATCCCCAAGCGAGCCGGTATTGCGCCGAGTGCGGGACTTCTCTGACGCCCCCTCCAGACCAGGCATCCCAAATCCGGACGCAAACACTCGTTCCCTCGTTTGAGCCTTTTTCGACGGGAACGCTGTTCGCCGGCCGCTACCAGATCATTGAAGAGCTCGGCCATGGCGGCATGGGCAAGGTCTATAAAGCCTTCGACACAAAGATCCAGGAAAAGATCGCCATCAAGATCATCCGACCGGATATCGCCAGCGATCAAAAGACGATCACCCGCTTCCGGAACGAGCTCAAGCTGGCCCGCCAGATCACACACCGGAATATCTGCCGGATGCACGATCTGGGAGAAGACCAAGGCACCCATTTCATCACAATGGAGTACGTCGCAGGAGAGAGTCTAAAAAAAATTATCCGCATGACCGGGCCCCTGACCATCGGAACCGCCCTGGATTACAGCCGGCAGATCTGCGACGGTCTGGCTGAAGCGCACAGGCTGGGCGTCATCCACCGGGACCTCAAGCCCCAAAACATCTTGATCGATGAATCGGGAACGGCCAAGATCATGGATTTCGGCATCGCCCGATCTCTGGAAGCCGGCAGTTTGACCGGCGAAGGAATGATGGTCGGGACACCCGAGTACATGTCGCCAGAGCAGGTCGAGGGCAAAACGGCTGACCAGCGCACGGACATCTATGCCCTCGGCGTTATCCTGTATGAAATGGTCACGGGGAAACGTCCGTTTTCCGGTGACACGCCGATCAGCGTGGCCCTGAAGCACAAATCGGAGATCCCGCAGCCTCCGCTGGAATTGAACGCCCAAATCCCCGGCGAGCTGAATATGCTCATTTTGAAGTGTCTGGAGAAAGACAAGGATAAAAGATATCAGAGCGCCAAGGAACTCCAGACGGAATTGAACAAGCTGGCGGAGATTCAGCCTCTGGCAGCGATAACGGATGCATCGAAAAGGATCACGGGAAGAGCGGGCTTCAAACGGTCCAAATGGATCCCGGCCCTGGGCATTCTGTTCGCCCTCATCGCGATCGCCGGGGCCTCCTATTTCCTCCTTAATAAAAAGAACATCGCTCTTGTCCTGTTTCCTTTAGAGGACAAGAGCCCTGAACGAAACCAAGGCGTCTTCTGTGAAGGCATGACGGACAACATCCGGGCCAAGCTATGGGGCCTCGGCGGGGTGAAAATCATTTCCAAAATTTCCTCGGATCAATTAAGAGAAAAGAACATGGAGCTCAAAGAAATCGGCCGGATGCTCAACGTCCAAAAAATCCTGTCCGGAACTTTGCAGGCCGGAAAAGAAGCAATGTGGATCAACATGAACCTGGACGATGCCCAAAGCGGGTTTAGCGTATGGACTAACCGTTATGAAGTCGGCAAGGACAATGATTTTCGCCTCCAGGATCAAATCGTGAATGATATCGCCGGAAAACTGGGAGTCCGCTGGACAAAAGGCTCGATCCAAAACTTCAAAAAAAGAGAGCCGGGCAATCTCGAAGCCTATAAATACTTGCGTTTGGGAAAACACTTTGAAGAGCTCTACAGAAAATCCAACAAAGACGAGGATTTCGGGGAAGCTCTCAAGAATTATCGCCAGGCCCTGGCCCTTGAGCCAAATTATGCCGAGGCCTATTGGGGACTGGGCATGCTCTATGAAGCCCGGTATGTGAGAAATGACCGGATCGATGACCTGACCGAAATGCTGAACTCTTACAAGATGGCTTATGACGCGGACCCGTTATTGGCAGAAGCCCATATCGGGATGGCCTTGGCCTATTTCTACAAAGAAGAATTTGATCAGGCCTTTAACAGCTTGAGAATGGCGGTCAGAATCGACCCTGAAAATCCCATCGTCAACGACGGCGCGGGCTCACTTCTCCGGAGCATCGGACTTTTCGAGAACGCGATCAAATATTTCTCCAAGTTGGCCGATCTCGACCCCCTATCCTCTTCCGCCTACTTCAAACTGGCCATTTGTCACTGGTCTATCGGGCATTATGATAAATCCTCGCAAATCCTGAGCCAGGCCTTGGTCCTCCTGCCGGACAACTTCAGGCTCCATCTACTCCTGGGGCGGCAATATTTAATGATGAAAAAATATCATGAGGCCGCCGAGGAGATCGCCATATCCGAAAAATGTGCCCCCGCATCTCATTTTGACCAGCAGACTCTGCTCCGCCATCAGATCTGGATGTCGGCCGCCAGCGGCGAAAAAGAAAAAGCCTTGGCCAGGATCAAGGAGGTTGACCGGTCCTATCTTTACGAAATCACCAACGCCTATTGTCTTCTCGGCATGAAAGACGAAGCGATCCAGAACATTTATGAGGGGATTAAAAAGGGATACCACGAAGTCAAAGAGGAAATATACGTCTATCCCTATCTCACAAGCAATCCCTTGTTCGACGTCCTCGGTGACGACCCGCGGTTCAAGGAAATCCTCGCCCAGGCGAAAAAGAATTACGAGGAAAAGGTTAAGAAATATGGCAGCTTGTGATCGATGCGGGTAAGGGCTATAGCCTTGACTCTTTTCCCCTTATCTGATAGAGATGAAGGCATAAAGCAAATCAAGCCTAGGAGGGAAACTCGGCGGATTCCACTTGAGTGGAATTCGTTGTTTTTTATTTAAATTATAAATTTCTTTTAAGGAGGGAGGTTAAGCTATGAAGAGTCTGTTGGTTGGTCCTGTGAGGACTATGGTGTTTCTATTTCTGTTTATTTGGATTTCATGTGGGGCCGGATCTGAGCCGGCGATAAGTCAGGTGACTGGTTCGAATCCGACCATCGCCGATTTTCAGAAATTCTATGACGATCTCGCGGCTAGAATCGAAAAAGGAGATTGGGACGGAATCAGAACATTATACAAGGATTCCTCAAAGTTGAATCACAAGAACCAGCATAGGATCTATCACGGCGCGGACGCCATCGCGAAGTTTTGGCGAAAACAAAAAGAAGAACTAGGATTGAGAAATCCAAGATGGAAGATCAATGAATTGATTTTCTTTGAAACCGACATGAAGGTCAAGCACACCGACGGCGAGCACAATTATGTCCAGTTCTGTGTCCTCAAAGGCACGTTTGAATTTGAAAAACTTAAAGAGGGAAATATTGAGCTGGATCCGGACGATTTTGAGGGTCTATTTGGCCATTGGGATGTTTGCTCCTGGCCTCCCGAATCCGAGAACTACACCGGCCTATAAAAAAGCGAATTAGCAACAAGCGCCGATCTGTCCCTTGTTTTGAGAGGGGTGGATTTTTTCTAATTTTCCGCCTTTTTCCTTCTCAGCTTTAAGACGATATCGTCCAGGATCGAATACACGACCGGGACGACGACCAGCGTCAGGACCGTCGAGCTGATCAGGCCGCCGATGATCGTGTAGCCGATCCCCGCCCGGAAGCTCGAACTCGTCCCGAACCCCGCCGCGACCGGGATCATGGCCAGGATCATGGCCAGCGTGGTCATGAGGATGGGCCGCAGCCGCGTCGAGCCGGCCTCGATGATGGCCTCGAACCGCTTCAATCCTCTCTTCCGCAGCGTATTCGTGTAGTCGATGAGCAGGATCGAGTTCTTAGTCACCAGCCCCATCAGCATGATCAAACCGATAAAAGCGACCATGTCGAAGAGCTTGTTCGCGAGCAGGAGCCCGAGCACGGCGCCGATGATCGAAAGCGGAAGAGCGAGCATGATGACGAACGGCTGGACGAAGGATCCGAATTGGGAAGCTAAGACCATATAGACAAACACGACGGCCAGGCCCAGGGCAAGGAAAAAAGAAGCGAACATCCTTTGGTTCTGTTCGACCTGCCCTCCGAACTCATAGGTGATCCCCTTGGGAAACGGAATGGCGGAAAGGGCGGCATTGACTTTCTGAGTGATCTCATTGAGAGCCCGGCCTCTGAGAATATTGGCCCCGATGACGATCTGCCGTGTCCGGTTGGCCCGCTTGATCTGGGTCGGCCCGTTGACGGTCTGGAGGCTGGCAACCTGATCCAAGGTGATGGAACTGCCCTTCATCGTGGGCAGATAAACCCGGCTGAGTCTTTCTAGGTTGAAGCGGACATCCTCTGAGGCGCGGACGCGGATGTCGACGAGCTTCTCAGCTTCGCGGTATCTGGATGCGATGTCGCCATCCACAAACGACCGCATAAGGGAGGCGATCTGAGCGGTGCCAGTCCCGAGCCGGGAGGCACGGTTACGGTCGATCCGGATCTGGAACTCGGGCTTGGGAGGCCGGAGGTCGCTGTTGACGTCGACTAGCCCGTTGATGTTCTGAAGGGCAAGCTTGACGTCCTCGCTGGCGGCGGTCAGGCCGGCGAGGTCTGTCCCTTTCAGATTGATCTGAATGGGGAGCTGCTGCATGGAAGCGAACGCCGCTCCTCCCATCGAAACAGACTCCTGGAACGTGATGACGGCGCCCGGAATGTCCTCCACAAAGGGACGCAGTCTGTCCTGGTACCCCCGGGCCTGTTTCGTCGGAATTATCAGTTTCACATTGATGGAGGCCACATCGGAGGAGCCGTCGGTCGAGCCCACGACCGCGGCTATATCCCCGATCTCGGGCTGCTCGTTCAGGATCTTTTCGATCGACCTGACGATCTTGTCGGTCTGCTCGAGCGAGCTGCCCGAAGCGGTCTGGATCTGCAAATTGAATTCCGGACGCTCCCCGTGAGGGGTCCCGCCGGTCCCGACAACGGTGAAGAGGTAGGCGCTCAGCAGGAAAACGGCCGTTGTGGCGGCGACCATGGTTTTCCGGTGCTTCAGGGCCCAGCGCAGCAGAGGGCGGTAGTTGTTGCCCAGCTTTTCGTAGATCTTAGACACCAGATTCTGAAAACGCGACGACAGCGTCTTCTTGCGGCTTTTCTCGACTTTCTTGAAGAAATGGGCCGAGAGCATCGGGGCGAACGTGAATGCCTCGAACAACGAGATCATGACCGCGGCCGCGACCGTCACGCCGAACTGGCGGAAGAATTTTCCGGCGATGCCGGTGGTAAAGGCGACCGGAAGAAAGACAGCGACGATCGTCAGGGTCGTGGCCGTGACGGCCAGGCCCACTTCGGACGTCCCGTCGCTCGCGGCATTTCGCGGGTCCTGCCCCAGCTTATCCATGTGCCGGAAGATGTTCTCGCGGACGACGATGGCGTCATCGATCAAGAGGCCGACCGAGAGGCTCAGCGCGAGCAGGGTAATGATGTTCACCGTGTAGCCGAGCGCGCTCATGACGGCAAATGAGGCGATGATGCAGACGGGCAACCCGGCCACAGTGATGAGCGTGTTGCGGAGGTCGCCGAAGGAGAACAGGACGACGAGCCCGGCGAACAAAATGCCCAGGATCAAGCTCCGGATCACCTCGTCGCGGGAGTCCTTGATCATTAAAGACGAGTCTGTGGCCGTGCGGACGTCCAGGTCGGGATTTACCGCCCTGATGCCGGCGATCATTCTGTTCACCTGATCTGCGACTTTGACCGTGTTGGTCCCCGACTGCTTCTGGACGACGAGCGAGACGCATTCCTGACCGTTGATCCGGGAGATCGTCCTTTTGGTCTTAAAGGCGTCCTTGACGATGGCGATGTCTTTCAAATAGACCGATTGGCCGCCGACGTTGGCCACGACAATGTCCTGCATCTCCTGAAGACTCGTGAACTCGGCCTTGGTCCGGATCAAAAAATCCTGGGATTTCTCCGTCACCCGGCCCGCCGGCAGGTTCAGGTTCTCGCCCCGTATGGCCTGGGTGACCTGAGCGATGGAGATTCCCTGGGCATTCATTTTATCCAGGTCAACTTCGACCTGGATCTCCCGCTCCAGTCCTCCGATGAGGTCGACGGAGCCGACCCCGTCCACCTGCTGGATCTGGGTTTTGATCTTATCATCGACAAAGGAGCGGACTTCGGGAAGGCTCATCTTGCCGCTCTTGCTCAGGATGGCGAAGGAGATGATGGGCGAAGCCGAAGGATCGAACTTGTTGATGATGGGCTCGATGATTTCCCGGGGAAGGGTGTTCCGGATCGCGGCGACCTTTTCCCGGACCTCGGTGGCGGCCAGCTGGGCGTCCTTCTCCAGGACGAACGTGACCAGGATGACCGAGACCCCTTCGGCCGAAGTCGAGTTGATCTTGTCGACGCCATTGATGGTGCTGAGGACATCCTCGATCGGCTTGCTGACCTGGGATTCCATCTCTTCGGGGCCGACGCCGGGGTTGGCGATGGTGACGGCGACGATCGGCAGGGAGATGTCGGGCATCAGGTCCACGCCGAGCCGGGAATAGGACAGAACACCCACGACCACCAGCGCGGCGATGACCATGGTGATGAAGATGGGCTGCTTGATTGAGATATCGGCGATTTTCATGGCGGGGCCGCTCCTTAATCCTGGCTGGTCTTGGGCTCGACGACCTTGATCTTATCCTTGTCATTGAGCTGGCCGGCGCCTGTCGTCACGATCCGCTCGTCGCCCTTGAGGCCGGAGAGGATCTCGACGACGTCGCCGACGACGGCGCCCACGGTCACGGGGTTGATCCGGGCCAGGCCGTTATCGGCGAAGAAGACGTATTTCTGCCCGCCCCGGTCCACCACGGCCATGAGGGGGACGACGAGGGCCGAGCGCTGGCTTTCGGTCCATTCGACCTCGGCGTACATTCCCGGCTTGATGCGGTGGCCGGGGTTCAGGATGCTCAGCTCGACGTCGATCGTCCGGCTCACGGGATTGCAGATCGGGCTGATGTTGGTCACCCGGGCCGCGAAGGTCTCGCCCGGATAGGCTTCCAGGGTCACCCGGGCGACCTCGCCCATTTGGATGAACCGGATCTTCTTTTCATCGACCGCGGCGACGGCCTTTACCGTGTCGATATCGACCAGGTTCATGAGCGGGAGGCTGGGGTTGACGGTCGCGCCCGGGTTCAGGATGATCCGGGACACGACGCCCTTCCCATCGCTCTTGACCTCATAAGGCTTGTATTCATAGCCGACCTCGTCGCGGTTGACGATGGCCACGACCTGGCCCGGTTCGACGGCGCTTCCCATCTTGACCAGGTTCTGGGCGATCTTTCCGGCCGCCTTCGAATAAATGGCGATCTCGGAATCCGCCTGTATACTCCCCGAGGCATGGGTTTTCTCGGTGATGTTCATCCGGGTGGGCTGAACGGACTCGACCGGGACGATGTTTTCGGGGGCCGGCTGACTCATCGCCTTTTTCTTGGCCTGGATGTTCTGGTTGGCCCGATAACCGACGAACGCCGCCAGGGCGATCAGGATCAAAACGACAAAAGTTCTTCCGATGATCTTTCCGATTCTCATATTTTCCTCCCACATGAGCGGAACAGACTGTATTTGCTCAAGGTATGATTATAAATGAGCTGCAGATAATTCAGCCGGGCGCTCTCGAGCACGTTCTGAGCGTCGATGAGGTCCGTGGCACTGAGGAGGCCGTTCTGGTAGCGCTCCTCCGCGACCCGCAGCGCGTCCTCGGCCTGCTTGATCTTCAATTTTTCGATCTCAAGCTTCTGCTCGATTGTCTTCAGGTCTGATAGGGAGTTCTCGATCTCCGCCGTGACCGTCCTTTCGAGATCAATCTTTCTCATCTCGACAGCCTTCAGGTTGGATTCGGCCTGCCCCACCTGCGAGCTGGCCCGGAAGCCGTCGAACGCCGGATAAGAGATGGAAAGCAGGGCTGTCCAGTTGCCCTTGATCTTGTCCATCTCGGGCATGAACCCGTTGCGGAACTCGTAATTGAACGACGCGGTTACGGTCGGCTTGTTGCCCGTCTTCGCCAGGCCGAGGGAGGCCTGGCCGAGCTTGAGCTGGTGTCCGACCTGCTGGAATTCAATACGGTTGGCCAACGCTTCTTTGATGAGCTCGTCCTGAATGAAATTCGCCGGTTCAAATCCGAGTTCGGCGGCCGGCTCTAACGCGGCATCCTCGTCGCGGCCGGCCAGGGCATTGAAGGTGATCCTGAACTTGTGGATGCTGTTCTCGAAATCGATCTTCTGCGCCTGGAGGGTGCTGATCTGGACCTGGACGAGTGATGTCTCGAAACTTGAGGCCAGCCCGGCTTTAAACCTCTGGCTCATGATGTCCAGCTTCTTCTCGAAGGCTTTAAGATTTTCGTCCAGGACCTTGATCGCTTCCTTGAAAAAGACCGTTCCAAAGAAAAGCGGGACGACCTGGTAGGAGAGCACGTGCTTGGTCAGGACGACGCCGTCCTGGGCTAGCTCGAGCCCGGCCTTGCTCATCTCCACGGTCCTGGCCGTCCGTCCCCAGTTGAACACCTGCCCCATGATGGAGCCTCGCATGCTGTAATTGTTGGGAGTGCCGAACTTGATGGTCCGCATTTCTCCCCCAAAGGGAAACTGGAACTCTCCAAAGAGGCTCATCCGGGTGTAATTCCCCGATACATTAGCCTGAGGCCAGTACTGGCTCTTACTCTCGTTGATCTTGAGCTCAGCGCCGGTCACGGACTCCGCGGCGATCTGGACCTGCTCGTTGTTCTTGAGCAGGAGCTCGGCGGATTCCTTGAGCGTTATCCTTTCCTGAGCGAAGGCCGCCGTGGCGCATAGCACGGCCAGGACCAGGACTGTTTTATGAATGTGTTGAATCATCTCGCATCCTCCATGACGTGTTTGATGAGGCCGATAAAGAAATGGGCGGCCGTTTTGGCATCAGCCTTATGACCCTCGAGCAGCTTGATGCCGATGCCGATCTGGAGGGTCTTGATGAATTTCAGGAGCTCTTCCAGGTCGAAGGGCAGCCGCTCCTCGGATATTTTCTTCTTGAGGATCTCCCGGATGAACCCGCCGTGGGAATCGTAGCTTCGCCTGGACTTCCGGAGAGAATCCTCGCCCCCGAACTGGACGAACCCGCACATGCAGGGCAGGAACATCTTCAGGAATCCGCGGTTCTTCTCGAAATATTCGAGATAGAAACCGATGGTCTGTTCGAGCGCCTCGAGGAATGAAGACCTCTCCGAGATCCGGCTTTGGATCTCTTCCTCCACCTTCCGGGTTTCTCGCTCCAGAAGGTGGAGGTAGATCTCGTCCTTGCTCTTGAAATAATAATAGAGCGTTCCTTTGGCCAGTTCGGCCGCCTCGGCGATGTCGTTCATCCGGGCCTGGTAGTAGCCTTTCTCGGCGAAGACATTCTCGGCCGCCATGACGATGCACGCCAGGCGCGCCTTCTCCTCGCGCTCCCGTCGTTCTTTCACGCCCATGTTCGGACTCCTCTTCTCCCGCTCGATGCCGCGGGGATTTTGACCAATTAGTCATATTTCAACTAGCCAGTCATAATATGCCGGGCTCTTCGATTTGTCAAGCCGTATTTGACATCCATTTCCTTCGTGTTATAAGTTTATTCCCTTCATGAAAAGCTGCCGAAAGGAACTTCTAAGCACGCTTCCTTACAAAAACATCCCAAAGACCCTTTACCCTTTAAATAAAGAGACCGGAAAAAATAAGGAGGAGACATGAACCGGAAATCAACGATCAGAATCCTGCTCGTCGTTCTCATCACTCTTTCCTGCGCATCCCTTCCCTTCAGCCAGGGGAAAGAAAAGGTCAAGATCGCCAAGGAAAAACAGCTCGTTCTAAACTGGCTCAGCCAGCCCCAAACCGTGGAAAAATTCGGGAAGATTTCGGATGCGATATGGTCGTATGCCGAGCTCGGCCTTCAAGAATATAAATCCTCGAAGCTCCTGGCCGATACGCTCGAACAGGCCGGGTTCAAAGTTGAGCGCGGCGTAGCCGGGATGCCGACATGTTTCGTCGCGTCCTACGGCTCGGGGAAACCCGTAATCGGGCTTCTCGGAGAATTCGACGCCCTGCCCATGCTCTCTCAGAAAGGTCGCGTCCCCAGCCAAGACCCGCTCGTCGAAGGAGCGCCGGGACATGGGTGCGGCCATAACACGATGTGCACGGCCGCCGCGTCCGCGGCCATCGCCGTGAAGGAAGCGATGGACAAATACGGCATGAAGGGAACGATCAAGGTCTTCGGCTCGCCCGCCGAAGAAATCGTCGCCAGCCGTCCGCATATGATCCGCGCCGGCCTCTTCAACGACGTGGACGCCGTCATCGACAACCACAGCGGAAGCGGGTTCGGAACTGGCTATGGAAGAGGCGGAAACGCCGTCTTTTCCGTGATCTTTTCTTTCCGCGGGAAAACCGCGCACGGCGCGAATGCATGGGCCGGCCGCAGCGCCCTGGACGCCGTAGAGATCATGAACGTCGCGACCAATTACCTGCGCGAGCACCTCGATCCCGCCTACCGGATGCACTATGTCGTAATCGAGGGCGGCCAAGCGCCGAATGTCGTACCCGACAAGGCCAGCGTCTGGTATTACGTCCGGAACAGCGACGAAAGAGTGGAGGAAATGTACGAGCGGGTTCTGAACTGCGCGAAAGCCGGCGCCCTGGCCTCGGGGACTGAATTGTCTTCGGTCCGGTTCATCGCCGCTGTTCATCAAAGCTACAGCAACAGGGCCGCGGCCGAGCTCCTCCAAAAGAATATCGAGCTCGTCGGCATGCCGCCGTGGACCGAGGAAGAGAACGCCTTCGCCAAAGCCCTCCAGAAAGAGCTGAAAGCCAAGGAAGAGGGCTTGCCGACTAAAGTCGATTCGCTCCGAGGGCCCAGCCCTGTTTCCATCGGAGGAGGCTCGACCGATGTCGGCGATGTGACGCTTGTCACCCCAACGGCGTCGATCCGTTTCCCAGGCCAGGTTCCCGGCGCTATCGGCCATCACTGGTCGTCCGTGGCCTGTAATTACGGTTCAACCGCCTGGAAAGGATTGAACGCCGGGGCAAAGGCCATTGCCGCGTCCGCGATCGACCTGATGACCAAGCCGGAAGAGCTCAAAAAGCTCCGGGCGGAATTCGAGGAGACTTCAAAGAAATATCCCTATAAGTCCTTTTTGCCGGCCGACGCCAAACCGCCGCTGGACATCAACGAAGAGCTGATGAAGAAGTACCGGCCGCTGCTCGAGAAGTTTATAATCGAGAAATAAAAAGGGGACATGTCTCGAGAGAACATCTAAAAAGGTGCATTTCGCGTTTCACGTCTTCTCGGCGGACGTCTTTTTTTGATCAATTCGGGCAGACATGCCGAATTCGGTATGTGTGCCGATTTATTTCATGAAATCGACATCATCCGGCAATTCGTTCTTGTCGGTCAGCGGGTCATAGGGAAAATGGGCGGCTAAGTGTTCGCCGGCTTCTTCGATGCCCCTGATCAGTCCCTCCTGAAAGCGCCCTTTCTTGAATTCCACGGACATGGTCGCTGCCAGATGCTCCCAAAAATCCTGCCCGACCGCGGCGTGAATGCCTTCATCGCCGAGAACGACAAAGCGGCGCCTTGAAGGGACGAGGAAAAAGAGGATGCCGTTCCGCTGTTTCGTGTTCGTCATGCCCAGCCGGGTGAAAGCCTTCTCCGCGACCGGCCTGACCTTTCCCCAGAAAAACCGGGTTATGGAGACGCGGATTTCTCCCGATGTCTGTTTCTCGGCAGCCCGAATGGCCTCTTTGATCTTATCCGGATCAATGGCTTTTATGAGTTTTCGCCGGTGCATGAAAGGCATGTCATTCTCCTGAGTTATTTACCAACCTCCCGAAGCGCCGCCGCCGCCGGAGCGCCCGCCCCCTCCCCGAAAACCTCCGCCCCCGCCGCCAAAACCTCCGCCTCCCCTTCCCCCCGAGAGAATATTGAAAAGCAGCCAAAGGGCAAAGCCGGGATGAGTGATGAAAAGGATCAGGAAAAAGATGCCCCCGATGATGATGAAAATGGGCGGAACCTTGGATTTTGAGGCGGACGGCTCGGGGACCTGCTCGCGGCCTTGGGCCGTCTCGCCGGCCGGCCGGCCCTCGATGATGCCGAGGATGGCGTCCACGGCCTCCCTGACCGCGCCGTCGTTGTCCCCGGCCTGGATACGGGGAACCAGGATCTCGTTGATGATCCGCGAGGATTTGGCGTCGGTCACTCGGTCCTCGAGGCCGTAGCCGACCTCGATCTTGATCTTCCGGTCCTCGGCCATGATGAATAGCACGAGGCCGTCGTCGAGGCCTTTCCGCCCCGGCTTCCAGGCCTCGAACGCTTTGACCGCGAACTCCTCGATCGGATATCCGCCGGTCGTCTTTCCGATATAGATAAGGACCTGTTGGCCGTTGATCTGGGAGAAGGCCCGGAGCTGGCTGTTTAGGAAATCGAGCCCAGCGGAAGACAGGAATCCCGCCGTATCCGTCGCCCATTGACTGGGAGCAGGGGGAATGATGATTTCAGCCGGGAACGCGGCGGCCAATGAAAGGCAGAGCGCGACCGCCGAAAGAAAAAGGCCGACCCGTTGAGGACGCACGATCAGAATTTGACTTTAGGGGCCGTCTCGGCGCCGGCCTGGGCCTTGAAATAGGGCTTTTCCGCGAAACGAGAGCCGAACAATCCGGCGATCAGGACGGTCGGAAAACTCATCCGCTTCGTATTGAAGGCCTGGGCGGCCTCGTTGAAGCGCATGCGTTCGACGGTGATGCGGTTCTCCGTGCCCTCGAGCTGGGACTGGAGAGTCCGGAAATTCTCCGTCGCCTTGAGCTCCGGGTATTTCTCGACGACGACCATCAGCCGCGACAAGGCCGAGGACAGCCCGTCCTGCGCCTGTTGGAACTTGGCGAAAGCCTCGGGATTGTTCAGGCTGTTCACATCGAGCTTGGTCTGGCCCACTTTGGCCCGCGCCTCGGTCACGGCCGTGAAGGTATCCTTCTCGAAGGCCGCCGCGCCCTTGACGGTCTCGACCAGGTTCGGGACCAGGTCGACCCGCCGCTGATACTGGTTCTCGACCTGGGCCCACTGGGACTTGACGGCTTGGTCGAGCTTGTTGAGGCTATTGTACGTGCCGATCCCCGAAAGGGCCACGATGATTACGAGGATAACCACGACTCCAAGACAGCCGAGAAGGCCAATTTTCTTTTTCGGCGCATGAACATAAACAGGGGTATCGGGAGTTCCGTTTGTCATGTTTTTTTTCCCTTCCTTTCAAAAAAAATTATGACATCAGTACAATCATACGAATTTTACAGATCAAAGTTCGAAAAAGCAATAGACGTCCAAATTGACTTTTTCCATCCCTTTGATTTATCTTGGTGATAGAAATAAGGGAGGACGATATGGTTGAGAAAAGCTTGGAAAAACGGACATGCCCCAGGTTCCGGATCCCCGGAGCCTCGGTCAAGTATAAAAAAGAAAAGATCTCCCTCAAGAAGAACGACTATATCGCCGAGTTTCTCCCCGTCCTCGACATCAGCCGCGGAGGCATCTGTTTTCTTGCCCAGGAGCTCCTGAAATTCGGCAGTCTGATAACGGTTCAGATCTCCGCTCCCGGAGAAACCGTCCCCCTGACACTGAAAGGGACCGTTCGCTGGCATTCTCCAAGCCCGGGCCATAGCTATAGATATCAGGTCGGCATTCAGTTCCTTCCCTACGGCGAAAAAAAGGACCAGAACTATCCGGGCGCGCTCGTGAAGCTCATCGCCCTGGAGCAGAAATTCATGGATGAAACGGCGCCCCCCGAAGAGGAACCGGAGACGATATAAGACCGGAAGAGCTATCGGGCGGCGCTCATTTCTTCGCGCCGGGCTTTTCCCCCTCGACGACAACCTGGGAATAATCCGCCATCTGGGTCAAGATTTTGCTGATCGCCTGGAGGAGGGCCAACCGGTTCTTCCTCAATTTGTTCTCCTCGGCCATGACGAGGACATGGTCGAAGAAGTCGTTGAGACAGGGCTGGAGGCGGAAGACGATCGTCTGAGCCTGGGAGAAGTCGCCTTTGGCGATCATCGGGATGACGTTCTCCTTGATGATGGAGAACGTCGAAAACAGATCGCGCTCCTGCTTTTCGGTTAAAAGGTCGGCGTTCACCGCGCCGCAGGCCGGCTGGCCGGACAAGATGTTGTTCACCCGCTTGGCCATCAGGATGAACGGCTCGAACTGAGGGCTGGCCTTGAGCGCGTCGAGCGCCTTGACCCGCATGAAGGAATAGTGGATGTTGTCGATCCCCACGCCGAGCGCCGCGTTGATGAGGTCGTAGCGGTAGCCCCGGCGCTCACAGATGTAGCGCAGCCGGTTGAGGAAGAATTCTCGGCAGTAATCGAGGATCTCTTTTTTCGGCCGTTTGAGCTTGTCGCCGTAAACCGTCAGGACCTTCTCCAACAGCCGCTGGAAGGAGAAATTCAGCTTCCGGTCGAGGATGATCTTGCACACGCCCTGGGCGTTGCGGCGCAATCCGAACGGGTCACTCGACCCCGTCGTCTGGATGCCGATGCCGACGACGCCAACGATGGAATCCAGTTTATCGGCAACGGACAGAACCGTCCCGCCGGGAGACGAGGGAGACTCGTCCTCCAGGCTGACCGGCTGATAATGCTCATAGATGGCCTGGGACACGGCCGCCGGCAGTCCTTCGGCCTTGGCGTAAAGCCCGCCGACCTTGCCCTGGAGCGACGGAAATTCCCGGACCATGTCCGTGACCAGGTCCGTCTTGCAGAGCTCTGCGGCCATGATGGCGTCTTTCTCGTCCCGACAGTCTTCCCCTTTGTGGCACAGATAGGCCACGATTTTTTTCAGCCTCTGGGTTTTGTCGTCATAGCTGCCGAGCTTTTCCTGGAACAGGACATGCTTCAGGGCCGGAGCCCGCTTTTTCAGGCTCTTTTTCAGGTCATGTTCCCAGAAGAATTTCGCGTCCTCGAGCCGGGCCCTGAGCACACGCTCGTTGCCTTTTTGGATGAATCCCTTGGCATCGGACGGCGCATCGGCCAGGCCCAGAAAATAGGGGATCTGCTTCTTCCCTCGGACCACGGAAAAGAGCTTCTGCCCTTCCCTCATAGCCGTGCTCAGGATCTCAAGCGGCAGGCTGAGATATTGTTCGGGGATCGAGCCCATGAACACGAAGGGGCATTCCACGTCGTTGGCCAGTTTTTCCAGGAGTCCGGGGTCGGGATAGAGCTGGGCTTTGAGCGGCGTCAGAAGATTGTCAATCTGGGCCAGGATGTTTTTCTTCCGCTCATCGGCATCGATGATCACCATGTTATCCTTGAGCGCGTCCTTGTATTCCTGAAAGGACTTCACGGTGATCTTTTGGGGAGAGCGGATCTTGTGACCCGTCGTGGTATCCGAGGAGGCGAGGCCGTCGAGCTCGAAGGGGACGACCGTTCCGCCCAGAAGACAAAGGAGGCTGCGGATCGGCCGCGAAAACCTGAACTGGCCTTCGCCCCAGCGCATCATCTTGGGAAAAGAAAGCGAGCCTATGACCTCCGGGACGACTTTGGCGAGAATCTCGCCCGCGCCTTTTCCTTTTTCAATCTTCTTGAAACCGACATATTCGCCCTTCTCGGTCCTGATGATTTCAAGCTTTCCGACATCGATCCCCCGCGACCGGGCGAAACCCAGCGCCGCCGGAGTGGGCGTTCCGTCCGCGGCGAACGCGACAGCTTTCGGCGGGCCGGTGACGGTCTCCTCGCGGGCCTCCTGGCCTTCGGCGAGGTCGGCGAAAACGACGAGGCGGCGGCAGGTGCTATAGACGCGGAGATCACGGATAGGGATCTTGGCCGCCTCAAGCTCCCGGGTAAGCTTTTCTTTCAGGTCCGAAAGCGCCGTTTTCACATGGGACGACGGCATCTCTTCGACGTTGATCTCCAATAAGAATTCCATCAGGATTTCCCCTCGCCGCCCGCGTATTTCAGGGCTACTTGATTCACCAGGGCCCGGATCTGAGCGATCATTTTGACCCGCTCGGTGACGCTGATCGCACCCCGGGAATCCAGGAGGTTAAAGAAATGCGAACATTTTAAGCACATATCGTAAGCCGGAAGAAGAAGGTTCTTGGCGATGAGCTGCTCCGCCTCTTTTTCGGCCAGGGAGAACCATTCCCGGAGCGATCTGACCGTGGCCTGGTTGAAATTGTAATCCGAAAACTGCCGCTCCTCCTCGAACCGAAGCTCCCGGTAGCTGACGTCCTCGGACCATTTCAGGTCGTAGAAGCTGTCCTTTTCCTCGAGGAACATCTCGAGGCGTTCGAGGCCGTAGGTGATCTCGATGGGGGTCGGAAAGACCTCCAGCCCTCCGGCCTGCTGAAAATATGTAAACTGGGTGATCTCAAGCCCGTCCAGCATGACCTGCCAGCCGACGCCCCAGGCCCCGATTGTCGGGGACTCCCAGTCGTCCTCATCAAAGCGGAGGTCATGGTCCTCCAGGTTGATGCCGAGGGCGGTCAGGCTGTCGATGTAAATCTTCTGGATGTCCGCCGGCGCGGGTTTGATGATGACCTGGAACTGGTGGTGTTTCTGGACGCGGTGCGGGTTCTCGCCGTAGCGGCCGTCCGTCGGCCGGCGCGAGGGCTGGACGTAGGCCACCTTCCAGGCCCGCTTGTCAAGGACCCGGAAGAACGTGTCCGGCGTCATCGTGCCCGCGCCGACTTCAAGGTCGTAGGAGGGCGCCAGATAGCAGCCCTGGTCCGCCCAATATCTCTGCAGGTTCATGATGAGGTTCTGGAGGCTCATGGATTATTTTTCCCTCTCCCATTTGACGATCGGATTGCGGGCCGCGGCCGTCTCATCGAGACGCCGGACGTAGGAATTGTGAGGAGCGGACTTGAGGACCTCGGGATTCTCTTTGGCTTCCCGGGCGATTTGTTTCATGGCCTCGATGAACATGTCGAGGTCGCGCCGGCTCTCGGTCTCGGTCGGCTCGATCATGAGCGCGCCGTGAACGATGAGCGGGAACGACATCGTCGGCGGATGGACGCCGAGGTCGATCAGCCGTTTAGCGATGTCGAGGTTCGATACGCCGAATTCCTTCTGGAACTTGTCCGAGAAGACGCACTCGTGGAGGGTCGGGGTCGTATATTTTAGGTGATAATCCTTCTCCAGACTCTTGCGGATATAATTGGAGTTGAGGACAGCCATTTCAGCGATCTCCCGCATTCCGTCCGGGCCGAGGGACAATATATACGCCAGCGCCCTGACGACTACCAGAAAATTCCCATAAAAGCCGCGCACCCGGCCGATCGACTTGGGCCGGTCGAAGTTCAGGACGAACGCGCCGTCTTTTTTCTCAACGCGCGGGATGGGCAAATAGGGATCCAGGATCGCTTTGACGCCCACCGGTCCGGAGCCCGGCCCTCCCCCGCCGTGCGGTGTGGAGAAGGTCTTGTGCAGGTTGATATGGATGACGTCGACACCCATGTCGCCCGGCCGGCAGATCCCGGTCAGAGCGTTCATGTTGGCCCCGTCCATATACACGAAGCCGCCTTTGGCATGGACGATCTCGGCGATCTTCTTGATGTCGTATTCGAAAACGCCGAGCGTGTTGGGGTTCGTCACCATCAGCGCGGCCACGTCCTCGGTCATGCGCTGGACCAGGTCTTCAAGATCCACGGTCCCGTTCTCGTTGGATTTGATCTCCTGAACGGTGTAGCCGCAGAGGTGCGCGCTCGAGGGATTGGTGCCGTGGGCCGAGTCTGGGATCAGGACGATTTTCCGGGGGTTGCCCCGCGCTTCGTGACAGGCATGGATGAGCATCATGCCCGTGAGCTCGCCCTGCGCTCCCGCCGACGGCTGGAGGGTGAAGGCGTCCATGCCGGCGATCTCGTTGAGATAATCCTCGACGAGCTTGATGACCTCGAGGTTTCCCTGGACCATGTCCACGGGAGCCAAGGGATGGGACTGGACGAATCCGTCGAGCGCCGCCACCTTCTCGTTGACCTTGGGGTTGTACTTCATCGTGCAGGAGCCGAGGGGATAAATGCCGAGATCCACGCAGTAGTTCTGCTGGGAGAGACGGGTGAAATGGCGGACGACCTCGACTTCGGAGACCTGGGGAAAATCCTTGATCTCGTCCCGGATCGCGAGTCCTTCGAAGATGCCCTTTTTCGCCTTGACGTCGAGCTTCGGCAGGCGGAAGGCCCTCTTGCCTTTATCGCTGATTTCGAAGATCAATGGTTCGCGGATCATCGGAGCACCTTCTTGAGAGCCGCGGCCAGCCGGCCGATCTCTTTCTTGGTGTGCACCTCCGTCACGCAGAACAGGGCGCAGCCGGCAAGCTCCGGATAAAATTCTTTGAGGGCCAGCCCCCCGACGATCTTTTTCGCCCGAAGTCCGTCATTAATCTTGCCGACGTCTCCGGGGAATTCCAGAACGAACTCGTTGAAGAAACGGCCTTCGAAACGAGCTTTGACGCCGTTGATCTTGCCGAGCTTCTCGGCCGCGTAGGCCGCCTTTTGCATATTCTGGACGGCCATCTCTCTCAGGCCGTCGTGGCCCAGCGTCTCGAGGAACATCGTCGCCCGCAGGGCGCACAAGGCCTGGTTCGTGCAGATGTTCGAAGTGGCCTTTTCGCGGCGGATATGCTGCTCGCGGGTGGACAGCGTCAGAACGAACCCGCGCTTGCCGTCCACATCCTTGGTCTGGCCGGCGATACGGCCGGGAAGCTGCCGCAGGTGTTCTTTCTTGCAGCCCGTGAAGCCGAGGAACGGTCCACCGAAGCTCGGCGGCAGGCCGAATGACTGGGCCTCGCCGCAGACGACGTCGGCGCCGAACTTGCCCGGCGCTTCGAGAATCCCGAAGGAGGCCGCTTCCGCGACCGCCACGATGAACAGCGCCTGATGTTCGTGGGCCAGGTCGCCGAATTTCTGGAGATCTTCGACGACGCCGAAGAAGTTCGGCGACTGGATGAGGACAGCGCTCGTGTCCTTATCCAATTTATTCAGGAGATCGTTCGTGTCGATCCCGCCGCAGTCGCCGAAGGCGACCTCTTCGATGCGGACGCCCATGTTTTTGATGTAGGTCCTAATCGTCTCGCGGTACTGGGGATGGAGCGAGCGGGCGACGAGGATCTTGGACTTGTTGTTCAGGCGGTTGGCCATGAGGACGGCCTCGGCGGCCGCCATCGCGCCGTCGTAGAGCGAGGCGTTGGAGATGTCCATGCCCGTCAGCTGGCAGATGAGCGTCTGGTATTCGAAGATGACCTGGAGCGTCCCCTGGCTGATTTCCGGCTGATACGGCGTGTACGGTGTAACGAATTCGCCGCGGGAGCTCAGGTAATCCACGACCGAGGGAATGAAATGGCGATAGACGCCCGCGCCGAGGAATGAGAGGTGGTCGGCATACGTGTTGCTCGCGGCCAGGCCCTCGAACCGGCGTAAGAGCTCCGGCTCGGTCAGGGCCTCCGGAAGGTTCAGCCGCCGCTTGAGCTTAATCTCCTCCGGCAGACAGCCGTAGAGATCATCTATCGCGGAGACGCCGATCCTCTCGAGCATCTCCTTTTTGTCCTTATCGCTTAAAGCAATATAGCTCATGTTATTCTTCGAGTCCTTCCAAATATTTCTCGTAATCAGCGGCGTTCATCAGCGCCTGGAGATCTCCCTTGTTTTTCATCTTCAGGCGGATGATCCAGCCTTTGCCGTGAGGGTCCTGGTTGACGACCTCGGGGGAATTGTTGAGAGCGCCATTGGCCTCGATGACCTCGCCGGACACGGGCGAAAAGATTTCGGAGACAGCCTTGACCGATTCGATCGTGCCGATCGTCGAATGCGCGTCGAGCGCCTTTCCGATCGCGGGCAGCTCGATATAAACGACGTCGCCGAGATGGTTCTGGGCGTAGTCCGTGATGCCGACCGTGGCGATGTCGCCCTTCACTTCGACCCACTCATGATCTTTCGTGTAATGAAAATTGTTGGGATACATGCGCTGTCCTCCTTAGAATAAATTCTTTCTCAAGTTGTTTTAATTGGGAACATGTAACGAATTTCTTAATTCGGTGCGTGTCCCCGGTTCTTCTTAATAATCCCTCTTATAAAACGGCGTCGGGACAACCACGGCTTTGACCTTCCTGTCCCGGATGCCGATCTCGAACTCCGTGCCGATCGCCGTCTTGTTGATCGGCAGATAGACGAGACCGATGCTCTTCTTGAAGAGCGGTGAGAACGTCCCCGAGGCGACCTGGCCGGTCTGGACGCCGCCGAGATAGACCGGGTAATGCGGCCGGGCGATCCCTCTGTCCACGAGCTCGAAGCCGACAAGCTTCCGGCTGATCCCCTGCTCGTTCTGCCGGACCAGGACGTCGCGTCCGAGGAACTCGCTCTTCTTGAATTTGACGATCCACTTGAAGTCCGCCTCCAAGGGGGTCGTCGTGTCGTCGATGTCGTTCCCGTAGAGCGGGAGCTTGGCCTCGAGCCGGAGCGTGTCGCGGGCGCCCAGGCCGACAGGCTGGAGGCCGTGCGGCTTGCCCGACTCGATAATGGCGTCCCATATGGGGCCGGGCTCGGGGTCGAGAGTGTAGATCTCGAACCCGTCCTCGCCCGTGTAGCCCGTCCGGGAAACCAGACATTCTTTTCCGGCCACCTTGCCGAAGGCGCAGGTGAAGGATTTCATCGGCGCCAGGGCGACGTCGGTCAAGGGCTGTAGGATCGGGATCGCTTTGCGGCCCTGGAGGGCGAGCTGGCTGTAGCGGTCCGAGGGGTTGTCCAGGCTGACCTGGAACGCGCCCTTCTGGGCGACGATATAGGCGTAGTCCTTGTCGGTGTTCGCGGCGTTGACGACGAGGAGATAAAACTCCGGATGGAGGCAATAGACCAGCATATCGTCCACATAGGTGCCCTTGGCCGTCATCAAGGCCGTATACTGGACCATGCCGGGCGAAAGACGGGCGACGTCGTTCGGCGAAATGTGTTGGACGAAGGCCAGAGCGTCCTTGCCCGTGATGTGGATCTCGCCCATGTGGCTGACATCGAACAACCCCGCGGCCGTCCGGCAGGCGATGTGCTCGTCGATGATGCCCTTGTATTCGACGGGCATGTCCCAGCCGACAAACTCGATCATCTTGGCCCCGAGTTTGCGGTGGTTGGCGTTGAAGCGTGTTTGTTTCATAGGATGGCGTCCTTTGTTGATGAAGACATGAGATAGTAAGCTAATTTAGTATCATATCTCGGGAACGGGGTCAAATAAATTGGGAGGAATTAGGGGCGCGGAGATGGCGACGCGCGCGTGAAGACGGCGTCGTACAAGGCTGAGGAGCGAAATTCCCGGACATGACGGGAATCTCTTGATTCCGGATCGTGTCCCAGGAATTTCCCGTATTTCTCGTCTTTTGACAGGATAGCGTCAGCCGCTTCAACCGGAAGAGCGAAAAAAGGATCTCGCCTCTCATTTTGGACTTCGATGAATTCGTGAAAAGGAGAGGCGCCAACCCCATTTTTCCATTTCCTTCTAGCATCCCTTCGCCAGAACAGGTAAAATATTACTTGCCCATGAACAATACAGATCGGCCGGCGCGGGACGTTTCCGTCATCTTCCCGACCTACAACGAGCGCGACAATATCGGCCCGATCATCCTCGAGGTCCTGAAATACACCCCTCCCAGCACCGAAATCATCGTCGTGGACGACAATTCGCCCGACGGCACCTGGCAGGTCGTCGAGGACATGCAAAAGGATCATCCCAATCTCTATCTCCTACGGCGGATCGATAAAAAGGGCCTGGCCTCGGCGCTCCGCGACGGGATCGCCTATTCCCGAGGCGACGTCATCGTCTGGTCGGACTGCGATTTCTCGATGCCGCCGCGCAAGATCGCGGACCTGCTCGAAACGATCGCGGCGGGCCAGGACGTCGCCGTGGGCAGCCGCTACGTCAAAGGCGGCGGCGTTCAAATCGTCACCGGCAGCAACGACACGCTCCTCGCCTACCTCATGAGCGTGACCCTGAACCGGTTCATCCAGCGGATTCTCGGCCGCGGGTTCAAGGACTATACAAGCGGGTTCATCGCCTTCCGGCGCCGAGTCCTGGAGAAGATTACGCTCCGCGGCGACTACGGCGAATATTTCATCGACTTCATCTTCCGGGCCCGGAAGCTTGGCTACAAAGTCGCCGAGTTCCCGTACATGTGCGTCGAACGGCGGACGGGCGTCGGCAAGACCGGCCAGAAATTCTCCGACTTCATCAAGAAAGGCTGGAAATACGTCTGGTTGACGATGAAGCTGCGGTTTGCGAAAATCCGGTGATGAAATCCGGTGATACGTACCGAATTCAGAAATTCGGAACATGTCACCGAATTTTCGGTGTGTGTCACCGGATTATGAGGAGATACTCATGAAAGGCTTGATCCGGATCGCCAAAGGCAAGGACATCTACGCCATCGTGCTCCGCCGGGAATACACGAATTCCGGGCCGAATTTCTTCACGCCGGGCGAATTCTCCCAGCAGCTCGGGATGCTCATCCACCCCAAGGGCAAGATCGTCAAGCGCCATCGCCACAAGCTCGTCAAGCGCGAGATCTTCCGGACGCAGGAAGTCCTGGTCCTGCTCGCCGGAAAAATCCGGGTCGAATTGTTCGATGACGAAGGCGACAAACTCAAGACGCTGATCCTGAAGCCGGGAGATGCCATTCTTTTGGCCCAGGGCGGCCATGAAGTGAAAGTCCTGGAAGACGCTAAGATCATCGAGGTCAAACAGGGCCCCTACGCCGGGTTCGACGATAAGGAATTTTTTTAAGGGCCATGATTCCAGTCAATGAACCCCTGATCGCCAAGAACGCGCTCAAATACGTCGGCGACTGCATCCGGAGCGGTTGGATCTCGTCGGCCGGGTCTTACATTCAAAAATTCGAAGACGAGTTTGCCCGGTATCTCAGCGTCAAGCACGCCGTGACGACAACGAGCGGCACCACGGCGCTCCATCTGGCCTTGGCCAGCGCCGGCATCGGGCCGGGCGACGAGGTCATCATCCCGGACCTGACCATGATCGCCGTCCCCTACGCCGTCCTCTACACGGGCGCCAGGCCGGCGATCGTCGATGTGGACCGGGCCATGTTCAACCTGGATCCGGCCAAGGTGCGGGATTTCATCCGAAAGGATTGCCGATTCGATAAAAAGAAAAAAGCCCTGGTCAATAAAAGGACCGGAGACCGCATCCGGGCCGTCCTTCCCGTCCATCTGTACGGACATCCCTGCCCCATGGACGAGATCCTGGCGATCGCCAAAGAATACGATCTCCTGATCATCGAGGACGCGGCCGAAGCCCACGGCGCGCTCTTTTATCCGCCGGGCGAATCCAGAAAGAATCCCTCCGCACCCTCCTCGGGAAAGAAGGGGGACATGAGGAAGGCGGTCATGGCCGGGGCCATCGGCGACGTCGGCTGCTTCAGCTTCTATGCCAACAAAATCGTGACGACCGGCGAAGGCGGAATGGTCGTGACGAACGACGACGCCCTCGCCGATAAGGCGCGGCGCCTGAAAGACCTGGCCCACGCCCCGGGCAAAAGATTTCTCCACACCGAGCTGGCCTTCAATTACCGGATGACCAACGTCCAGGCCGCGATCGGACTGGCCCAGCTCGAGGAGATCGAAAAATACATCGCGCTCAAGAAAAAAATGGCGGCAAGTTATGGGAAAGGCTTGGCCGGCCTGCGCGGTTTGACCCTGCCCGAAGAGAAGCCCTGGGCGCGAAACGTCTATTGGATGTATGCCGTGCTCGTCGAGGAGGAATTCGGACTTTCGCGCGACGACGTCATGGCGAAGCTCAAGAAGGCAGGCATCGACACGCGGACGTTTTTTATCCCCGTGCACGAGCAGCCCGTTTTTGCCCGAGCCGTCGCCGCCGAGGGCCGCTCCTTCCCCGTGTCCGAAGAGCTGTCGAAGAGAGGCCTTTACTTGCCGTCGGGTCTGGCCCTGACCCAGGCCCAGATCAAAGAAGTCTGCGGCGCCATAAAAAAAATCCACATGTCATCGCCGGGAGCGAAATAATTAATAGGGGGACCCGGGCCGGATCCCTTGATGCGGCGCCGATTTACATCTTTCTCCGGAATGGATCGAACGATGGAATGTTTCGAATGATGATTCCGAGTTAGCCTGATCCTCATGGAAAAAGACGAATATCGCAAGCATTTCGAGCTCGAGGAAAATTTCTGGTGGTTCAGGGGCCGGCGCAAAATTCTCCTGAGCCTGCTTCGGTCGCACAGGATGCCCGACCTCCCTCTCGTTTGGCTCGATGCGGGATGCGGCACCGGCTTCAACATGACGTTCTTCGCCCCATTCGGCCCTGTGTTCGGCTGCGATTTCTCGGAGGACGCGCTGGCGTTCTGCAGGAAGCGAGGGCTTAAAAATCTGGCGCGCGCCGACGTCCAGCGTCTTCCCTATAAAAATGAAGCTTTCGATGCCGCCTCCCTTCTCGATGTCCTTTATCACAAGAACATCTTCGACGACGTCGCCGCCTTGAAGGACGTCCATCGAACGCTGAAGCCGGGTGGGCTGCTTCTCGTCGCCGACAGCGCTTTCAACGTCCTGCGAAGCCGTCACGACCTGGCCGTCCACGCCCGGGAACGCTATCGGAAAAAAGCGCTCAAACAGAAACTGGAAAAAGCCGGATATCAAGTCCTCCGGCTGAGCTACTTCAATTTTCTACTGTTTCCGGTCATTTTTCTCGTCCGCTTTACGGAGAGAATCAGGCGCCCAAAGCCGGATGCGATCCAATCCGACCTCAAGGCGGTCCCGCCGCTCGCGAACGGCTTTCTTTTCGGCATCCTCAAGTTCGAAGCGTTCCTTTCGAAGCGGATCAACCTGCCCTGGGGCAGCTCCCTCATCTGTCTCGCCCGGAAAAAACCATAAGACGGGGGCCCTTAGGCTTAATATCGGACGATTTTTCCTGTATAATAGGCCGACCGCAACATGATAAAAACCAAGGATCAGCTGAAAACGATCATCTTCGAACGACTAAGGGACAAATATCCCGTGTCGGAATCCGATATCGACTTCATCTACCCGCCCCAGCAGAAAATGGGTGACCTGGCCCTCTCGTTTCCATTCCAATTGGCCAAAAAAATCAAGGCCAATCCCCGGCAGATAGCCCAGGAGATGCTGGCCCGACTTGGCCCCCTCCCCGGCGTCGAAAAAATGGAGGTCGCGGGCGCCGGATACATCAATCTCTTCCTGGATAAAAAGGATTTCTTCGGCCAGCAGCTCGGCGCGTTTAAGGACAGATCGCTCCATCCGGACGAGAAAAGAATCGTCGTCGAGCACACGAACATCAACCCCAATAAGGCGGCCCACATCGGGCATCTCCGGAACGCCTGCATGGGCGACACGTTGGTCCGCTGCCTGCGCTATAAAGGAGAGACCGTCGAAGTTCAGAACTATATCGACGACACCGGCGTCCAGGTCGTGGATGTCGTCTTCGGCTTTATGGAGCTCGAGAAAAAGACGCTTGCTGACCTCGAGAACATCAAGAAATTCGATTATTACTGCTGGGACCTCTACGCGCGCACAACGTCCTACCTCGAATCCCAGCCCGAAGCTCAACCGCGCAAGGCGGAAATGCTCAAAAAAATCGAGCACGGCACGAACCTCGAAGCCGCGATGGCCCGCTACGTGTCGCATCGGATCCTCCGGGCCCATTTGGCCACGATGAAACGCATCGGAGTGAGCTACGACGTCCTCCCCTGCGAAAGCAGCATTCTCGGCTTGAAATTTTGGGAAAAAGCTTACGCACTTCTCAAGGAAAAAAAAGGTATTTATTACGTCGAGGACGGCCCGAACGCGAAATGCTGGGTCATGAAGATCGAGGACGAAGCCGACAAAGAAAAGATCATCGTCCGCTCGGACGGCACGGTCACGTATGTCGGAAAGGACATCGCTTACCAGCTCTGGAAATTCGGCCTCCTGGAAAAAGATTTCTATTACGAGCCCTTTCTTGAGGACAATGGACGGACGATCTGGATCAGCACGGCGGCGCCGAACGAGAACGCGCAATCCTTCGGGAAGGCGAGCAAGGTTTACAACGTCATCGATACACGGCAGTCGTATCTCCAGAAAGTCGTCGTCCAAGGCCTCCGGGCTCTGCAATTCTTCGCCCAGGCCGATAAATCCATCCATTTTTCGTACGAGATGGTCGCCCTATCCCCGCGGAGCCTCAAAGAGCTGAATATCGAGGCCGCGCCTCAGGACGCGGGAAAATCCTTCTTCGAGGTCTCCGGCCGGAAAGGGCTCGGCGTGAAAGCCGACGACCTTCTCGACCGCCTCGAGGAAAAATCCTTCGCCGAAGTCGATAAAAGGAATCCCGGCCTTTCCGCCGATCAAAAAAAGCGGACCGCGGCCCAGATCGCCTGCGGCGCGCTTCGCTATTTCATGCTCAAATACGCGAGGAATTCGCTGATCATCTTTGATTTTGACGACGCGCTGAGCTTCGAGGGAGAGACCGGCCCTTACCTCCAGTATTCGTCCGTCCGGCTCAACAGCATCTTTAGGAAGATGGAAGAGCGGGAGGGTAAAAAGGCGGCCGACCTGGAAAAACTGCGCGCCGAAGCCGAGTTGCGCCTGGACGATCTTTCCCCGGACGAGCTCGCCGATCTCTGGGATGTTGTTTCTTACGCCTCCAAATTCGAGGAGGAAGTTCTCCATTCCATCCAATCCCTCGAATTCGCGCACCTGGCCAAGTTCACTTTCAATCTCTGCCAGAAATTCAACGGCTACTACCATAAATATCCCGTTTTGGCCGAAGAGAACGCGCATCTCAAAAGCATCCGGATCCTGGTAATCCTGTATGTCCGGGAGGTCCTGGCCAGGGCCCTCGACCTGATGGGCGTCCCTGTCCCGGAAAGAATGTAATCAAGCCGTCATTTACAAAATCGGGCCCACCGACTAAAGCGTATGCCTAAAATTCCCCCTTACCCCCTTTTGAAAAGGAGGAGGATTTGCTACCCGCTTCAATCCTCGAGATGACAAGGTGGGCAGATTCTTGCCTTATTAGGCATATTTATTATAATAAATAGCTTGAATGGCCGCTCTATTCAGGAAAAAGCCATGAAACCAAAAGGCTGGTCGAAAGGTTTAGTTATAAAAATAGCCTGAAATTTGGAGACACGCACAGAATTCAGAAATTTTGAGCATGTCACTGAATTTCAGGAAAGGAGGTTCATGAATGATTGCCGTCGAACATCTCACTAAAAAATACGGTGATCTTGTTGCTGTCAGCGATCTGAGCTTCAAGGTCGAAAAAGGAAAAATCTGGGGGCTCTTGGGCCCCAACGCAGCCGGTAAGACCACGACCATGCGCATCTTGACCGGATTCCTCCCGGCCACGGAAGGAAAGGCCTCCGTCGGGAACTTCGACGTGTTCGAACAGCCGAACGAGGCCAAAAAGATCCTCGGCTATCTCCCCGAAGTCCTCCCCCTCTACCCCGACATGACCGTGACGGAATACTTGAATTTCGTCGCCGACATCAAAAAGATCCCGGCGTTAAAGAGAAAGGAATCCGTCGCCAAGGCCGTCAAGGTCGCGGGGCTGGAGCAGGTCAAGGGCCGCCTCATTAAAAACATCTCCCGCGGGTTTAAACAGCGGGTCGGCATCGCCCAGGCGCTCGTCCACGATCCACTCGTCCTCATCCTGGACGAGCCGACGATCGGCCTCGACCCGGCCCAGATCATCGAGATCCGGAGCCTCATCAAATCGCTCAAAGGCGAACATACGATCATTCTCTCGACGCACATCCTGGCCGAAGTCACCCAGACCTGCGACGGCGTCGTCATCATCAATGAAGGCCGGCTCATGGCCTCCGGCTCGCTGGAGGAGCTCACGGCCTCGTTCCACCGGAAAGAGGGCGCAGTCGTCAAGGTCCGCAGGGACATCCAGGACGCCGCGGCCGAGATCAGAAAGCTCGACGGCGTCGAGAAGGTCAACCCCGAGGACGGCGATCTCAAGGTCGAGTGGAAGCCGGGGCTGGATCTGCGTGACGACATCGCCCGTCTGATCGTCGAGAAGCGGTTCGGGCTGCTCGAAATGCGGCTCATGGCCATGAACATCGAAGACCTCTACCTCAAGATCGTCTCGGGAGGTGCGGAACAATGAAAAACGTTTGGGTCATTGCTAAAAAAGAACTCCGGGCGTATTTCACCTCGCCCATCGCCTATGTGATCATCACCGTCTTTCTGGTGCTGGTCGGCTTTTTCTTTTACAACATCATGCTCTGGTTCAATGCTCAAGCCATGCAAATGGCCCAGAACCAGTATTATTATCAGCAGATCAACATCAACCAGATGGTCTACCAGCCCCTCTTCAATAACATAAGCATCATCCTTCTCCTCATGCTCCCGCTCCTGACGATGCGCCTCTTTTCCGAAGAGAAAAAAATCGGGACCGAAGAGCTCCTTTACACATCGCCCCTCTCGGTCAACCAGATCATCCTGGGAAAATTCCTGGCCTCGCTCGCCGTCCTCCTGGCCATGCTCGGCCTCACCGCTTGTCTTTCGATCTTCACCTTCATCTATGGGAATCCGGAAGTCGCCTCCATTCTCATCGGCTATCTCGGTCTGTTCCTCTTGGGCGCAGCCTTCATTGCGATCGGCATCTTTTTCTCCTCGCTCACGGAAAACCAGATCGTTTCGGCTATTCTGACGTTCGGGGCCCTGCTCTTGTTTTGGGTCCTCAATTGGGCCTCCTCTTCGGCGGCCGGCCTATGGAAAGGTGTCCTCAACTACGTCTCTTTCCTCCAGCACTTCGACAACATGACCCAGGGCATCCTGGACACCACCGACGTGGTCTATTACCTCAGCTTCGCCTTCTTCGGGCTCTTTCTGACCCACTCCGTGATCCAATCCAGACGGTGGAGGTAAGCCATGGACAACATCAAAAAGAACCTCAATTACATAGGGCTCGGCCTGATTTTCCTGGCCCTCGCGACCCTCAGGATCTGGCCTTATAAAAAGTTCATTGCCCTCATCCTGGCCCTCCTCGGGATCGCCGTCATCGGCGTCTATATCGGCCTCAACGTCTCCCAGCTCAAGAAAGAGCTGGCGAGGAAATCCTTCCTCTATTCCGGCAACCTTCTGCTCATGGTCGTCCTTGTGCTCGGCATCCTGGTTCTCGTCAACTATTTCTTCTCGCGGCACCATCACCGCTTCGATTTCACGGAATCCAAGCTCCATTCGCTCTCCGGCCAGTCGATCAAGGTCGTGGCAAACCTGAAGAACGAGGTCAACGTCAAATGCTTCTTCCGCGAGGGGAACATGAGCCGTGTCCGCATGGAGGACCTCCTCAAGATCTACGCCTACCATTCGCCCAAGCTCAAGGTCGAGTTCATCGACCCCGACAAGAACCCCGGGCTGATCAAGCGCTACGAGGTCACCCAGGACGGGACGACGATCTTCGAATACGGCGACAAGGACAACCGCATCACCGCTTCAACCGAAGAGGACGTGACCAACGCCATCATCAAGGTGACCCGGGAGAAGAAAAAGGTCATCTATTTTCTCGAAGGCCACGGCGAGCGCAGTTCCGAGGTGAGCGAGGAGAACGGCTTTTCCTTGGCCAAGGGCGAGCTCGGAAAGCTCGGCTATGAAGTCAAGAAGCAGCAGCTCGCGCTGGCGGACAATTTCCCCAAGGACTGCGCGCTCCTCGTCATCCCCGGACCGGAAAAAGACCTTCTGCCGAACGAGTTGGACACGGTCAAAAAATATCTCGAAGAGGGCGGCCGCGTCTTCTTCATGGTCGATCCCCAGACCGCGCCCGGCCTCGTCCCTTATCTCGCCAAATTCGGCTTTAAGCTGGAGAACGACATCATCTTCGACCGCCCGACCATCTTCGGCGGCGACTATCTCATGCCGATGATGAGCGAGATCGCCTCCCATGAAATCACGAAGAACTTCCGGTACGTCACGTACTATCCCTTAGCCCGCTCGGTCGACGTGATCGACCCAAAGCCGGACGGCGTCGTAACGTCCCAGGTTCTGGGCAAGACGACCGAAGATGCCTACACGAAGAAGGATTTCGTCCTCAAGAAAGGGATGACCGTAAAGGACATCGCCTTCGACGCTAAAACAGACAGGCGAGGCCCGATTCCCCTGGCTGGCATCGCTGCGCTAAAGCCCAAGACATCCGCCGAGCCGGGCAAACCTTCGGCCGAAGGACGCCTGGCCTTGTTCGGCGATTCCGACTTCGCCTCGAACCGCTATTACGGGGAAGGCGGCAATGGCAATCTCTTCCTGAATACGGTGAACTGGCTGACCGAGGAATCCGACCTGATCTCGATCCTGCCCAAGACGTCCAACCCGCGGGCCATCCAGCTCACGCCCTCGCAGGGCAAGCTCATTTTCTGGGTCTCGCTCATCCTTTTGCCGCTCATCGTCCTCGTTTTCGGGATATCCATTTGGGTCCGGAGGAGGTCGCTATGAAATTCAAGAACACGATCATCCTCTTCGCCGCGTTTTTCATCCTCCTGGCCGTCGTCCTCTTGATGGACAAGAAGGGCAAAGAGAAGAAGGCCGCGGGCCCCGAAGAAAGGCTGGTGACGCTCGCGTCCGCCGACATCCAAAAGATCTCGCTCAAGAAAGAAGCCGAAACGCTGGCCTTCAAAAAAGATGACAAGGGCGATTGGATGGTCCTCGAGCCCATGGAAGTCAAGGCGGACAATTACGAGGTCAGCCAGCTCGCCGAGAGCTTCGCCGACCTGAAGATCGAGCGGGTCGTGGAGAAAGAGAACGCGGACCTCAAAAAATATCAGATCCCGAGCAAGGAGGTGTCGCTCTGGGTCAAAGGCCAGGAACAGCCCGTCAAGGTCCTCATCGGCATGGAGAACCCGCTCGACAGCACGCTCTTCGCCCAGAAAGAGGGCGACAAGCGCGTCGTCCTGCTGTCGAGCACGCTCAAAACGACTCTCGAGAAAAAGCTCTTCGATTTCCGGCAGAAGGACATCTTCAAGTATGAGACCGGCGACGTGACGAGCATCAAGCTCCAGGCCAAGGACGGGAAGTGGGAGGCCCAGAAAAAAAACGAGGAATGGTTCTTCCAGACGCCATTCAAGGCGCTGGCCAAGGACGGCAAGATCCCGACCATCCTCGACATGCTGTCCAACATGAGGGCCAAGGAATTTATCGCCGAAGACAAGAAGCCGGACGACCTGAAAAAATATGGACTGGATAAGCCGGAATATCAGGTCGTTCTGTCCCTGCCGATAGACAACAAAGAGCTGACGTTCGCCTTCCATAAGGCCGACGATAAAACCTACGTCACGACGACCCAATCGACGAAGATCATCGTCCCGGAAGCCGATCTCCTCACCGACCTGGAGAAAAATGCCCCTGAGCTGAGGGAGAACAAGGTCGTCGGGTTCAACGCGTGGCAGGCGAGCCGAGTCGCCATCAAGAAAGGCGCGCTCGAACTCACGCTGACCAAAGCCCAGAATGACAAATGGTATTTCGATGCCGCCCAGAAGCAGGAGGCCGACGGCTCCAAGGTGGACACGTTCGTCCGTAAGATCGAAAGCCTCGAGGCCGTTGAATACATCGACGCGCCGAAGAGCCTGGCCGAATACGGGCTCGACAAGCCGCCGGCCGAGGTGACCATCTGGACCAAGGAAGCCGGGGAAAAGCCGGTCGAAAAATCCTTCACCGTGCTTGTCGGAAACGTCGACAAGGACAAAAAGCAGGCCGTGGTGAAGAATGCGCGGCTGGATTATTTATTCAAAGTGGATGCGGCGTTCCTCGACGAGTTCCCGAAAGACGCCAAAGACTGGAAAGTCCCGGAGCCGGAGAAGAAAGAAAGCGAGAAGAAATCGTCCTAAAGAATCATTGATTCTCCCCCCGTAATTCTTTATAGATAATGATGTAAAAGGAAAGAGGGGGGATTTTTTTGGAGAGCTAATACAAACGCAATAAATAAAGTGACAATGTATGAGCGGCGCCTAGGCCGCCCTCAAGCCCCCGTAGCGGAGGGGGGCCCCGTCGGCTTTTCCGACGGGGGGAACCGACGGGACTGGTTCCCCGGGGCCCGGGGGCTACGGGCGGCCTAAGCGCCGCCCGAACGGGGATGTCATTTTAATTAATGC
>Ga0315279_10000787_pt1 | contig 57954 bp, 54 predicted proteins | sample YL17G06_20_MG_FD_203694 | JGI IMG/M metagenome (GOLD analysis project Ga0315279, IMG submission 203694) | Sediment microbial communities from Yellowstone Lake, YNP, Wyoming, USA - YL17G06_20 | ecosystem: Environmental > Aquatic > Freshwater > Lake > Sediment | place: USA: Wyoming | collected...
CGGTGAGAGAACATTTTGAACGCTCATCAAACACGCCCTTTAACACTATTATCCCTCGTCTATATATACTGTCCCTAAAAAGGATAGCCCAAGACGCATAACCAAACATACATAAAAACAACTAATCATCAAAATCCACTATCTCACTCAGGGCACTCAGAATTGTTACACATTATACCTCTTCATGATTTCTCTTCCTTTCTTTGCCCTGAAAAGATCCTTTCTTGATGGCGTCCGCTTCATTTCCTTCTGAATCACGGCAAATTGCTCCTTACTCAACAGAGGAATCGGTGTGGGACACATCCACTAGTTCACCGAGAATACTAGTAGCCAGAGGCAATCTATAAGTTTTATATCTCCGTCATGTGATTCTTTCCGTTTTTCCGCATCATCTTCATGTCTCCATTGACTTCCTTGTGAACCTTCTTGTGACGGATCATATGATCGGTAGGGGTACTCCTACCAAGTAGACCTGGGTCTACCAGACATGGCTATTCTTTGAAGGGGTCTTTCATAATGCCATGAGCCAGTAATGGATCCGCGACGCTGTACTCACCGTCTTCCTTTTTCACGAGGCTTGTCTTGATTAGTCTGCTGAGCAGTTCTGTGAAGCTCGAGCTCGGCATGGATCTCTTTTCGTGAACTTCCAAAGCTGTCTTTATCTTGGACCAGTTTGCTTTTCCCGTTTTGGCAAGGAAGTTCAGTATGACTCCATATCGAAGAGAGAACTTCACGATCTTGAGGGCTTCCGAGCGAGCAAGTTTTCCTCCTTCGTCAAGCACATCGTCCACCGTCTGCCTGACGCACTTGTTTATGTCACGAGATCTTGCGCCGAAAAGCGTAAGCCAGCCTATGACCCCATCGAGTTTTTGAATGGCATAGTTTATGGTTTCGTCGGAGCATGATATGTTGATCTGCTTGAATCCGCTCTTGAGAAAGGTTTTGGCTTCTTCTGGCGTAAAGTTGCGCATCCTGATCTCGACATAGTGCCTGCCATACAGGGGGGATTCAGGATTGTCGAATCCTAGAAAATCGTAGAGCAAGCCGATCTCTGACCCTGTCAGGATTATGGTTATGTTTTGGTTTACATCTGCTATCCTCGCGAAGAGTCGAGGAATTGCTTTGTCTCCTCGAATAAGCTGCACCTCGTCAACCGCGAATAGAAAGTGTTCATCGTGTTTCTTCGCCCACGAGTCTATCTTCTCAAACAGCTCTGCCAAGTCGACGCCCTTCTCCCCCCAACCAAAGGTTATCGACGTGCCAGCAAAATCGACGCCTTTAACGTGCTTCAGCACATCTGAAAGCGGAGACAACCATTTCTTGTCCATCTTCCCGAATGCCGTCTCCACTCTGCGGACTATCTCGGCGCGAGACGGGACAACAGGAAGGTCACGCATGTCCAAGAAAGCGTAAGGATGACTAGTTCTGGAAAGGGCTACGTCCACGAAGGATGTCTTGCCTGTCCGTCGGAGTCCAGTCACGACTATGATTGAAGCGTACGAAAGTGTTTCCTCAAACTGTTTCAGTTCTGTTTCTCTGTCGAAGAAGTCTTCTTTCCTCGTTTTGGGTCTCGGATCAAAATACAAGTAGTGGTACCCCTACTAAGTAGGGGTAGGTCTACTAGATAAAACTTGTGACAGGCGCAAAAAGCACCGAAAGAGATAGTTATGAATATTAGGATTTCAGAAGAGCCATAAGTGTGCACTATTCCTCTAAAGAGCGTGAACCGCTAAGTATTTAAATTATTACCGTTACAGTAATATTCATGTCATACCACGAATTGTGGAACGTGCTCTGGAACTGGAAAAAAGAGTTCACAGTGAGGGAGTTCTCCTCGACCTTTGCCAGCCCTGACCCCAACAAAGTCTTACACGACATGACCCGCAAAGGGTTCTTGGAAAGAACCGGATGGGGAAAATACAAGGTCAGTTCCCCCGAAGAGTACTTATCCAAAAGAACAGACATAAGCAGAGCATACGACTTGCTGAACGAGTCCGGCATGCACTACGCATTGACAGGACCAGATGCCGTTTTCTTCTGGACCAAAGGAGGCTACCAAGTCGACAGGTTCCTCGGTTCCTACCCTATCCACTTGAAAGTCGAAAAGAAAGACTTGAGAAAATGGGAGAGTTTCTTCAAATCTAGAAAGCAAAAATGTCACGTGAAGGATCATCAGGTAAGGCAGACTTTGTTCGGCTTGTTCTACGTATTGTATCCTGAAGCTGGTTTCACTGCTGAAGAGGTGAAAGGCTTCTGTGTCACGCCGTTGAAAGAAGCAGTAGTTTTCTGTCGGAAGAACATCTACTCCTATGAGCCAGCCTTGGAAATGTTAAATGAGACATACAATTTGGGTTTGAAGATTGAATACGTCGAAGCAAAGACAAACCTCTAGTAAGCATTAAGCTTGGTCGTAGGCTTAATCTCCTCTTGGAGAGTCACGGTGGCACGATTTGCTTTTTGTTGAAGATCCATCATCCTTATGCCTCCATTGACATCCTTATGGACTTTCTTGTGATGGATCATATGATCGGTACCCTAAATATCATTATCTCAGCTTTGCTGAAGCTGTAATTCTCTAGTTTCCTTTTCATGGCATTTCATATAATTGAATTATTACATAAGTATTTCAATTTTATGAAACAGCCAGAAAGAGAAAGCGCGCGATGTCAGAATATGTTATGCGTCGTGCGCCCTTTGAATGGTGTTTTGTTTATTCAGCCGAGTCTGATGGTTTCTAAGTCCAATGTCTCATTTCTCTTGACCGCCGAGACAGCCAGTGCTGTAGCCCAGAAAGTGTCGTCATGTGTACCTGTGGGGTGGCTGAACGCAAACGTTCCGTCTTTGTTCAGCTGGAATCTCTCGCGGTTGAGTTCAGTCACGTAGTCGCTTGGATAGGGTTTCTCCCACGAAAAATGCGGAAAGAAATACTGCTCGCTCATCATGCGTTCTTTGAGCTGGCTGGCCATCTCCTGCTTACGTCGTGTGCCAAAAACCACGCCCTCAACGTTCTGTATGCCACTATTCACCATGTCCTCTACTATGTAGTCGCCTATTCCCGTCTGGTCAACCCGCACCTTTTCAAACCCGTCCCACCGATCCTGAAGCGTTTTCACAAAACCGATAATGCTGGCATAGTTCGTCATCAGCTTCCACATCTTCCAAAAGCGCAGTAAAATCTTCCCATCACGCTCTTCAACCACGCAGAGCACGCTGTGGTCGCTGTGCTTCGCAAGGTCCAACCCGGCAAAGAAAAGACCCCTATACCCAACATCAGGATCGGAAAGAGCCAGTTCCTTGCTGCAATTCTTCTCGGTTCCAATGCACCTGACAATCAGGCTCTGCGGTAGCCAAACATCATCATCCTCTGCCCACTCCGCCTCCATTTCCCGCTTCCACCAAGACGGATCCCCACCAAACTGCTTCTTAATCTTCGAAACAGTATCCTGATCCAGCGGTCCCAAAGGGCCTAAAGCCTGCTCCCACGAAACATGATGCCTTACAAAATCCGATTTATCCTCATCATTACACATCCTCCAAAAAACAGAATCCCTGCTCCACGGAGTGCTCGTACAAATAAGCTTCCCACCAGTTGCACCTAACGTAGGCAGAATTGCCTGATACAATTCCAAATCATTAGGCGTAAAATTGCACTCATCCCACCATACAACATTCAAAGTCGGCCCCCTAATCGTATCAGGATTATTCGGATAAGCCTCGATAACAGACCCATTCTTGAAGTGAATCGCAGTCCTCCTCGGCGTAAAACAACCATCTGTCCAAACGTTCTTCAGCAGCGTACCCATCCGCCGAATGTTAAGCTTCGTCTGCCGCCAGCTCGGACCAACGATTGCAATTGAGCAACCATGATGAGTGATCGCATAATACAACAGCAACGCACAAATCGTCAAACTCTTTCCACTCTGCCTGCACCATCGAAGAGCAAAGAACTGCTCCTTGTCGAAAAGCTTGATAACCTCATTCTGATAAGCCGTCGGGTTGAAACACAAAACATCCCTGCAGAAGCGCAGCGGGTCGCCCAAAAGGCTTTCCAGATACTCTTTGTCGCTCTCATCTATCGAATCGATTAGCGCATTAATTATCTGAGCTTGTTTCTCCCATTCACCTAGGCGATATCTTCTTAGCTTTAGCGACGTCCTCATACTTCTTCCTCCATCTCTCACATTCCATTTCCAATCCCCTAAAATTCAAATGCCTAGCCATATCATCCGCATACTTCGAAGCCGTGTGCGCCAAAACCTTGCACCTCTCCAACTCAAACTTGCTAATCTCAGGTCTCGACAATGTTAACATTGCCCCGCCCAAATACCTCAAAGCATCCTCAATCGTCAGCAGCTCCCCCTGCAGCTTCAGCTCAGAACTCGAACTGGAAGGTGATGGCCCAAACCTTTTCAGCGCGCCACCACCTTTTAGTCCAAGACGCTTTATCTTATGGATGACCGCTATCTCAGTCTTCGAAAGCTTGGCAGCAATGCTCGAAGCAGACTCCCCAGCTTCAAAAAGCTCCTTCAGCTTCAACTCCTCCTCAAGCGGCCAAGCTTTGCCTTTAGTCACCATCAACCGCCTCCGAAAACGCCATCGGCACGAGTCTCACACGAGACACAAAAGCACAGCATACCAATAGCGAGACTGCCAAAGGCAAAAAGCCTTGTGAACACCAAGAAAGCGATACGCGGAATAACTGTTTAGCAAACTTGCACCATTCTGTCCAAAAAACGCCTAAAAATCCAGAATAGCCGTTACAAAGGCATGAAGGGCGAGATTTAAGCCCCTTTTCTAAATATCGCCACAAAACATCGCAAGATCCATGTCTCGGCGTTCAAATCATGCAAATGCTACACTAGTCTTGCTTCGAATCATACATCTACCAAACGAAAATGCAAAAACAATACGAAAAAGAAGTCCGAAAATTACGTCGTCTTTGCCTGCTGCGTCATTCCGCATTTCTTAAGTAGCTTTTGCCACTTCGCATCTGTCTGCTTCTGAATTTCCTCAAGCATCTTCTCATACTTCGGCGTGAACAAATGCCTGAAACGACCCTGAACCTCCAAGAACTCCTTGACCGGCTTCTTCTTCTGCGGCGCCAAAGCCAAAACCTTGCTAGGCGTGGACAGCTGGTACTCGCCGTTAATGGCTTCCCACAACGGAAAAGTGCATGTTTCAACCGCCAAACGCGAAAGCTCAATCGACTTGCTAGGATCACTGCGCCAGCCTCTTGGACAAGGAGCATAAACATGCAGGAACGCTGGCCCGTTAACTTCTATGCCCTTTCTAGCCTTGACTATCATGTCCTTCCAGTAGTACGGCGCAGCAGTAGCCACGTAAGGCATGTCATGAGCCACCATAATATCCGCAATAGGCTTCTTACTCTCCAGCTTACCAGGAACCACAGAACCCGCCTGCGACGTCGTAGTACTCGCACCATAAGGCGTCCCACCGCTTCGCTGAATACCCGTGTTCATGTACGCCTCATTATCATAAAGCACATACAAGAAATCATGACCCCTCTCAACCGCACCAGACAAAGCCTGAATCCCAATGTCATACGTGCCACCGTCACCCGCGAAAGCAATAACGTCAACATGCTCATCCTTGATCTTACCCTTCTTACGCATAATCTTCAAAGCCGACTCAATCCCAGAAGCGTTCGCAGCCGCCGTCTCAAAAGCCGTATGCAGCCACGGAACAGCCCAAGACGTGAACGGATAAATCGTCGAAGAAACCTCCATGCAGCCCGTAGCATTCGTCACAATCGTCGGACCCCTCGTAGCCTTCATAATCAACCTGAGCACGGTCGGAGCCGCACAACCCGCACAAGCCCGATGCCCAGAAAGAAACAGTTCCGGCTTCTCAGCAATGTCTTTCACAGTGAATTTTCCTTCAGATATCGAAACCGTCATACTCATTCTTCCTCCCTTGTCACTCCCTCAACCCAACATACTTGACCAGTTCATCAACACGCTTAGTCTCCACGATCTTCTGCAAGTCCTTAAAAATACCGCGCAGCTGACTTGGACTCGTGTCCCTTCCGCCCAACCCGAAGATGTAGTTAACCACAAACGGACGCGCCTGCGCATCATAAAGAGCATGGCGAACCTCATGGAACACGGCGCCACCGTTTCCGCCGAAACTCATGCTCTTATCCATAACAGCAACGGCCTTCGCCTTCGCCAACGCCTTAGCTATTCCCTCAGCTGGAAACGGCCTGAAAGCTCTAACTCTGAGCAAACCTGCTTTGACTCCTTCTGCCCTAAGCCCGTCAACCACAGTTTTCACGGTCCCAGCCGTCGAACCGACGCAGACTATCACAACTTCAGCGTCTTCAAGCTTGTACGATTCAAGAAGGCCATCGCCGTAAGATCTGCCGGTTAGCTCTGCATATTCCTTGTGTATCTGCTGAATCACTTTGAGCGCGTTCCTCATAGCCTCCTCCTGCTGACGCTTAAACTCAAAATAATAGTTCTGCAAAGCCACAGGACCCATCGTCATAGGATTATACGGATCAAGCTTGTACGGCACGCTTTTGCCCTCATGCGTCATAACCTGAGGCAACTGTCTCACGCCGACAAAACCCTTCGCAACATCATCAGACAGCGTCAGCACATTCTCCAAAGTATGGCTCAATGTGAACCCATCCAAACCCACTATGACAGGCAGCTGAACATCCAAGTGCTCGCCGATCCTGAAAGCTTGAAATATCGAATCATAAACTTCCTGCGCATTCTCAGCGTACAACTGTATCCAGCCGCTGTCACGCTCTGCCATCGTATCTGAATGGTCCCCATGAATGTTCAAAGGCGCCGACAACGCCCTGTTTGCAACCGCCATAACAACAGGAGCGCGGCATCCTGAAGTCACGAAAAGCATTTCATGCATCAAAGCCAAACCAGCAGAAGCCGAAGCCGTAAAAGTTCTCGCCCCAGTGGCAGACGCCGCAAGACACGCGGTCATGGCGCTGTGCTCTGACTCGGTACAAACATACTCAGTATTAACTTCGCCATTGGCTACGTATTCACTGAACTTCTCAACAATAATCGTCTGAGGCGTAATAGGATAAGCCGCCACAACATCAATGTCAGACTGCTTAGCGGCCAAAGCAACGGCTTCATCGCCGTTCAAACCCTGAAATTCCTGCTTGACAACGCTTTTCATTCTCGTTTCACTCCTACTCAATCTTCATCACTATCGCCTTGGTCGGGCACTCGTTGGCGCATATACCACAGCCCTTGCAGAAGCTAAGATCAAAATCTATGTCTCCCTTCTTCGGATCCCAATGAATGGCCCCATCAGGACAGAAAAGAGTACACAGCAAACATCTAGTACATTTTTCCAGATCTCTCACAGGCTTGAAAGTCTTCCAGTCACCAGTAAGGTACGTACTGCTAGACTTCCAGCACACGCCCGCAGGCGAAATCTCCTTCCAGCCTTTGTCTTTTGCGATCATTCAGATTTAACCTCCTGATACGCTTCCTTAACCACAGCAAAATTCTTCTCCGCAACATCAGGCCTGAAACGCCCCTTAATCATCCTCTCAATCGTGTCCAAACTGACTATGCCAGTGACGCGGGCCACCGCGCCCAGCATGGCAGTGTTCGTTATAGACATCCCCAAAATCCTCAAGGAAATCTCCGAAGCCGGAATAGCCCAAAGCTTGCCTTTATCCGAACCAAGCTGCTTTCGAATCTCAGCAGGCTCCTCCTTCGCATTGACTATGATATTTCCCCCTTCATCACTTAATCCATCGGCAACCTTGACAGACTTCAACAACGTCGGATCCAAAACAGCCACAACATCAGGATTATAAACCGCACAATGCAACTGAATCGGCTCAGTACTTATCCTCGTAAAAGCCGTGACAGGAGCGCCCATTCTCTCTGGACCGAACTCCGGAAAAGACTGAATATACTTCCCCTCAGAAATCGCCGCCCTCGCCAAAAGCTCACTGGCCGTCCAAGCGCCTTGCCCGCCTCTGCCGTGCCATCTCACTTCAAGGATCTTCTTCAATACGCGATACGCTCCAATAACGTGCATGCTAATTGAAATACCCCGCATATACACTTTTCTAAGCAGAATCAAAGCAACGAAACATTGCATTTCCATAAACAGGATGCCCACGTGAAGCTGAACGGTACATGGCTAGATTTAAATACAACTACAAAATGAGACTCATAACGCTTCAAACATGAGCCGCCGTAGCTCAGCCCGGTAGAGCGGCTGGCTGTTAACCAGTCGGTCATAGGTCCAAGTCCTATCGGCGGCGCCAAACACTATCCGCCTCCGACTATGCAGTATGCTTGTCTTCTGCTTTTGAGCAATTTGAAACCATTGTCTTTGGCAGAATGGGGTGTGTCGTCGCTCAAAATGCGTGCTATCAGTTGATAGTGTTTATTTGTCAGTTCGGAGATTACCTAATCAAAAACAGAACGGGGAAACCTGGTTGAAACTTGGCGAGGAAATACTGAGAGAAGGCGGACAGACAAAGTTCAAAAACGAACGAAGGAAATTCGCCCGGTTCGTCGACACACTTGTGACTAGGTTTCCCGAAGCGATATCTGACGACAAAACACTCCGCGAACCATACAAATCATTGGCCTTCCTCGTGACAGTTGGGCAAAGGCCAGTGACTTCCATACTGATACTTGAGATTCTCTTAGAAGCAGGAGAGGCGCCCCTTGATGGAAAACAAATAGGCCAAAAACTAGCCAAACGCCTCGAGATTCCAGCAACGCTGACAACGAAGGGAGGCAACTACAAGGACCGAGTAGGAGACATAATATCAACTTTCACCAAGATCGGAATTCTCGAATCAGTCTCCTCCAAGGAGTCAGACCACAGAAAAGAAGGATTCAGAATTAGAAAAGCCTTCCATGCAGAAGTGAAAGCTTTCGTAAACTCGATCGACGGCGGCGAAGGGATTCTCAGCAACGCTCAACCATTCAGATTAGAGGATCTATTCAAGAAAAGATACGACCAGAAACTGAGACACGTAGTCAAGTCCGGAACCGAGGAAAAACAACCTTTCAGCATAGGAAAGATCATGAAATCGCTGTTAGACCCGAAACTCGAAATCTCATTCGAAAACGCTCTTCACGCACTTGAAGAAATCGAACCGGAACTTAAGACGGGAATGAAAACTCTGGATATTCAATCAATGCTCTACAACGCTCTTAAGAAGCACGATAGCAAGGCTGCAGAAAACTACAGACTGACTTATCCACAAATCCTGACCCTTGTCATGAGCGACGGAACCACAGAGACCGTGAACTACAAGCTGGTCAAGACTCTAATCGAAAAAGAAGTGAAACTGAAGCTGACCAGCAATCTGGTTGACGATTGGGCTTCGACAGTATACAACGTAATAACTAGAAACCCGAAGAACTATCAGCAAGAAACAACAGTCAGAGAATTCATAGATGCCCTGGTGCATTCAGAGTGCTTGCATGTCCGATCTGTTGAGAGTTTCATAAGAGACCACTTCGAAAGCGCGTTGTCAGCATTAGAAGGATGCCGCTACTCACTAACGTCCGATGAAGTCGGCACTGCCCGTGGCCTCTTCGAACAATTCCTTGAACAGATAAGCCTTACAATACTCGTCGAGTTCGGATACCTACCCTTCAGAGATTTCCAAGAAAACGTCGATCTAATAACAAACCTGCTGAAACAAGCCGACGTCAAAAAAAACCTCAAAGACGAATTCAAGCTGGACGAAAAGGATCTTTTCCAAATTCAAAGAATCAGATTCCTGTTCCAAAGAAAAGACAATGCCTCTTCAGAATCCCTGAAAGAGATGATTTCCGAAGGCCAAGAACTGGTCGATTTATGCAGGAAAATCGCTGAGAAGACCCGTCTGCACGTCAAAACTGAAAGAACAGCACTCGGGTCTTCCGAGACTAGTGCTCCAGGCCAAGTCAGTACCGGATACATCGATCTAGACAACCTTCTCTTAGGCGGAATACCTGAAGAGTACGCTGTCATACTGACCTCGCCCTCATGCGACGAAAGAGACCTGATGATACTGAGCTTCCTCGAAACTGGCTTAAAGCAGGGTCAAACAACCTTTCACGTGACTATCGACGCAAGCGGATCGGAAACCCTAGCCAAAAAATACCAATCAGCCTTCCAGCTTTTCATATGCAATCCCGAAGCAGATACAGTCGCTGAAGGACTTCCAAACGTACACAGACTAAGAGGTGTCGAAAACCTAACAGAGATCGACATCGCACTGACCTCCGCTCTTCGACAGCTGGAAAAAAAGCCAAAGACAACAAGAAGAGCTTGCATCGAAATAGTCTCAGATGCCCTACTGCAACATCATGCACTTGCCACCAGACGATGGCTGACAGCCCTCATTCCCAAGCTCAAATCACGAGGATTCACCGTGTTGGCAGTGATGAACCCACACATGCATTCACCTCAAGAGGTTCAAGCAATCTTGGATCTGTTTCAAGGCGAAATACACGTCTATAGAAAGCAAACTGAAAAAGGGTTGAGGCAGTTCCTAAGAATAGAAAAGATGTTCAACCGAGAATACCTGGATAGCGAACTGCTTCTGAGAAAAGAAAGAATACGGAAATAGGCACGCGCATCATTCTCGTTACTCAAGCAAGCAGGGCAATATCCCTCTCAAGTCTTTCCCTTCTACTACTACATCAGCCGCCTTCCTCACTTCGTCGTCGCCTATGTTGAATGCGATGCTAAGCCCTGCCTCCCTAAACATCGGTATATCGTAAGGGCCATCCCCAATTACTGCGCACTCCTGCAAGGAGACTTTTTCCATGGCAACCAGCCTCTTGAGCACACTGAGTTTGTCAAGAAGACCGACTATCTCCTCTCCTTCCCCTGTCAGAAAGCCCTGCTGATCTATCAAAACCTTGTTGGCAAAGACTCGATCTATCCCAAGAACTGCCTGCAACCGGTCCGCAAGAACTGATACTCCAGCACTTATCAACCCAGTTCTTAGCCCTGCCCCCTTGAGACCTGCAAAAACCTCAGTTGCGCCAGGCATCAGTGGAACAGCAGACAGAGTCTCTTTGATCCTGTTAATGTGAACTCTCCCCCAGAGAGCAATGTCTCTTCTCATCAGCTCCCCATAAGTTATTTCACCTTCCACGTATCGCTTCACATTCTCTAAGTTGCTCGCACCAAAGGCATCATGAATGAATTGCCAACTGCTCCTAACGTCAACGAGGACGCCATCCATGTCGAAGACCACTATTCTTAGCTTGCGACAAGATTTGAGCATATGCACACAAGCAGTCTCATGTGTTTCAGGAAATTATGCGCTCAAGCAAGCTCTTTCCGTAGCTCTCAGAAAGGAAATTGTCGCTTGCCGGTTTTCTTTCCCTTGGTCTCCCAAGCTTGCCTCTTGTCCTTTCGTCAAGACTGTTCCACACGCTTCTGACGTCGGCTTCATAGCCCAAAGCGAAAACCACCACGACTCGGAAGTTTGAAGGATATCCTAACGCTTGCTTGACTTTCTGCTCATCCCAACCTGCCATTTGGTGAACTCGCAGCCCCAGATGCTCAGCTTCAACCACAAGGCACATAACGCTCAATCCTGCATCATACGCGTAAAACGGCAAACCATTGTCCTTGCAGTCCTGATCAGGGTCGGCCGCTACTGCAACCAGATAAGGCGCCCTTTTCGCCCAAGAGTTCCCGCGAGTAAGAGCCTCTTCCAAGGCTGGTCTCGTACTGTCATTCCTACTCACAAAAACGTAGTTCCACGACTGATTATTGGAACAAGACGGGGCCCATCTCGCAGCTTCCACAAGTGCCGCAAGTCTTTCTTTCTCAAGATCTTTCTCATCAAAAACAAGCGGGCTTATCCTCTTCCTCAATTCGGGCAAGATATCAATATCCACGTCATACCACCTCGTTACTAGTTTACATGCTTTTTAAAAAGCCATACTGCCACTTGCATATAATCAAGACTGAAAACACGGGTGTAAACATTGTCTTTCGACGAAATCCCCCAGAAAGACGCTAAGGAATACGAGTCCTGCGAGTTCGACTGGAACTGCGAAAAGTGTCACAAGTCGCTGTGCCTCAGAATCGTGGCCATTGCCAATTTCCCCTCAAAATACGGCTCCTTCAGGGTCGTAGCATTCGAAAACAACAAAGACGGAAAAGACCACATCATGGTGATCAAGGGCAAAGTCATAGATGCCGAAAATGTCCTAACCAGGATTCATTCATCCTGCGTGACTGGGGACGTCTTGGGCTCGCTCAGATGCGACTGCGGCGACCAGCTGAAGAAAGCGCTGCAAATGATGGAAGAAGAAGAGCAAGGCTTGCTCTTGTACATGCAACAGGGAGGCAGAGGCATAGGCCTGACCAACAAGATCAAAGCCTACATGTACCAAGACAGAGGAATAGATACGTATGACGCCAATATTCTGCTTGGTTTTCCGCCTGACCCGAGACAGTACGAATTAGCAGCGGCAATGCTGAAGAAATTCAACATATCGAACATCCGTCTTCTGACAAACAACCCTCAGAAAATCCGAGATCTTGAACAATTTGGCGTCAAAATCAAAGAAAGAATCCCGATTGAGATACCTCCAAACAACTTCAACCGGTTCTATCTAGAGACCAAGAAGGAAAAGTTCGGACACCTGCTTTCAATGAATGTCGACGATACGGAACAAGGCTAATGCGCAGACCACGTGCAAGACTTGGGGTTGTGCCGAAGGGATCTCCAATGTTCGCTTGTTCAGATTCTGTGGCCCAACCTACAGCACCACTTTTGCCTGAAGAGAACACGATTGCGATTTTTCGTCCAAATGGAACGACGATGAAAAAGTCTAGGATCTGAGAGGATCATTTCAGTTCATTGATTTCCTGTAGAATGCGACCCTTTTCTCAATTTTGAAACCCATTTTTTGATAAAGGCGGAGAGCTCCGCTAGGGTTCTCAGCATCCACACCCAACGCAGCCTCAGTCATTCCACGATCCTTAAGAATCCTGAAGCTTCTGGCAATCAACGCTTTGGCTATGCCTTTGCCCCTCCAAGGACGTTTTACAGAGATCAATTCAACATGACCGCGTTTCCGCCTGTACTGCGCGTTCTCTTGAGCATCTATGAAATTCAAAACGGTGCCTATGACCTCATTCTCGTGCCACGCTATCTGCCAAATCGAAGGATCAAAAATCGGCAACTCCTGAAAGAATCTGAAATCCTCCTCTGATATAGGTATCTGCCCTCTCATGTCCTTACATGCTTCGTTCCAAGCACCAATAATAGCACAATAATGCTCAGGCTTCACAGGGCGCACCTCTATTCCATCAGGAAAGGGGAGATCAGGAATATCCTCCATATTTGAGCGAACCATTCTGAAGCCATAGCGGAAAACTTCGTAGCCCTCGCCAGTTAAAACTGAGATCCAATCTCTCTCGGAATCTGCCACTACAGATTGGAACAAATGAGGGGCATCTGTGGAGTGCGCTTGAGCAAGATCCCTCAGTCTCTGTTCGTTGTATCTGAGCATCACTCTACGTATTCCTTTTCCTCTCCACTCTGGAAGGACGTCGACAAAATGATCGTAGAGACAAGCACCGTTTGGATCCTTACTCCACGATAATCTTGTATAGCCAATTACCTTGCCATTCACTTCAGCGAACAGAAAGTCCCTGTACGGATCACAATTTTCCAGATGTCTGAACTCGCGAGCAACATCTTCGATCGAAATCGTGAACTCCAACTGATCTGCTTCTCTAGTTGCCTTAGCAACAGCCACAACGTGAGGAAAATCAGACTCTCCCATGAAGTGCCGAAACTTCAAACCAGGCACGGAGGGAGCATCCTGAAGCATTATCCAATCCTGTGAACTGGAAACACGAGACATGCATATCACTTCTGCTTTACAGCTCAACCAATCATATTTAGGATTTCGCTTGCCCTAATGCAAGCGCATGTCTCTGAACTCCATCGTTGAAAGAACAAATCGTTCTTGTCCCGCAGACCTTGTTTCCATCTGTGGGCTGCTTGAATAGCGCGCTTAGGAAGACATTTATCAATACGATACCATATCTGAAATCTACACTGGAGAGTTCAGCATTGAAAGTGGTGGAAAACGTCTTAGACTTGATCGGAGAGACACCAATGATCAAACTGGTTTTCACTGATGTCAAAGCTAGTTTGTACGCCAAGCTTGAATATCTAAATCCTGGAGGAAGCGTGAAGGACAGAATTGCCAAGCAGATGGTTGAACAGGCTGAGAAACGCGGTGACATAAGGCCAGGATACACTATTGTCGAGGCAACAAGTGGCAACACGGGAATAGCTCTTTCTTTGGTCGGAGCCGCGATGGGATATAAAGTCGTGGTCGTCATGCCCGGAACTGCTTCCCCCGAAAGAAGAAGCATAATGAGGCATTATGGAGCCAATGTAGTCCTGACCCCTGCTGCGGATTTCGTGTACGGCGCTCTAGCAAAGGCAAGAGAACTTGCTAAGCAGCCAGGCTGGTGGATGCCTTCTCAATTTGAGAACATTGACAATGTGGCCGCTCATGCACAGAATACAGGCAAGGAAATCTTAAGACAAGTTCCGGGAGGACGAGTGGATGCATTCATTGCAGGCATAGGCACCGGCGGAACACTGATGGGGGTCGGCGAAGTCTTGCGAAAGGCCAACCCTGAAGCTAAGATAGTTGCCGTTGAACCCGTTGGCTTCAGATCCTGCGCTGCCAAGAAGGCGACAAAGCACCTATCTATAATAGAACATCAGGTCGAAGGAATAGGCGACGGTTTCATCCCTCAGATCGTGAACACAGATTTGATAGACGACTGGGTGCAGGTGACCGATGAAGATGCAATAGAGACCGCCTGCTGTCTGGCAAGAGAAAAAGGATTGTTCGTCGGAATATCCTCTGGTGCCAATGTATGTGCATCTATAAACGTGGCTAAGAGCCTAGGTAAAGGGAGAAATATAGTGACAATTCTTCCAGACAGTGCTGACAGATATTACACGACAGGTCTTTTCAAGGAGTCATGCTGCGAAAGAGCGCAGTCTAACTGATCGGTTTTTTTGACTGACGGCTTTCTTCCCAAATTGGGACTTGATCGTTTGGAAGAAGTGCGCACTTTACATTCTCTTCTCTTTCAAGTCACCATGTTTCTTCTAGCATTACCTGCCAATGGTTTCCCGCTTTTTCCAGTCAAGCAACTTCCTTTTAGAAAACACTTGAGCCGAACCGTAATGTTCAAGACACGGGAATTCTTGACATCTGCCACAAGTATCTATACGTTTGCCTTCCACGCACCTGTAGAGGGAACACCCAGTTTCTTTCCTAGCAAAAAGGTCCAGACACCCTTTGCATTTCGTCAGAACATAGAGTCTACAGGCGCCACAGAAGATTCCGCACTTACCAACAAGATCATTTCCCAATCATACTTCCCTCTCTTCAATATTAATGATCTCCTCCAAATTATTTAAGTATGACTCACACAACGGAAGCATGATTTTGTCCAGCCGAACCGCCCGCTCTGTCTGCTCCTTAGAAACCGATCCGCCCTTTGGAAGAAGGTGCGCTAAATGCAGAGGACAGGGAAGTCAGGAGAGATGTCTTCAGCCTTCGCTGCTGCAAATCCTGTCAGTCAGTCTATGGCATAATCTAGATCTTAGAAGAATAACCGCCAAATTGATCCCATAGACAATAAGCTCTGAACGAAAGAGCATCCCTGTAGAGAAAGGAAAAAGGGGAGAACGGAAAGCGTCACGTGCAGTGAGTGATATATCTGTGGGGCTTTGACAAAGCTATGTGTCGGGGATTCTTCAAAATGGTTTTGTCTCCATCAGCCACGAATATTACGTCAGATGCCTTGTAAACAAGCCTTGAACGGCTGACCACCAGCAAGTCCAGTTTGCCCGTTTCATTTTGAAACGCAAAGACCGAATTACCGCCTTCTCCAGAGCATCCACAATCATTGATTTTTCCTCTTCCACCGAACCTGTCAAGCACGGACCCGGCCTTCTCCAAGAACTGCTTCTGGTCTGCGTATCCCGCCTTTTCAAGATCTTCCTTTGCAGCAACAGTGAGACTTCTGTCCGACTTGGCTACGTCTCCGAGCACTAGAAACGGTTTGTCGAGTTCCCTCTCAATAGGCTCTCCAATCGCACCTTCATCTGTCTCCACAATGGTGTCCAAAACGAGTCTGCCTTTTCCCTGAAACACGAAGCCTCGTGGTTGACCTTCTGACTTCACAGCAACGGCAAGCGTGTCCTTATCCACTTCAACAAGACTCTTTTCGGTCTTCAACAGAACTTCGGGTTCTGTTGTCCGCATCACAGTGTCATCTAGTTCGTAATGTTGCAGAATCATTCTTGATCCCTCATTTCCAGAAACCTCGTGACTCTCCTCGCCATCTTATAAGCTGTCCTCCCAGGAATGGTCACCAGATACCTTCCACGCACCTTTTCCTGGACGACCAAGCCGGCTTCTTCGAGCACGTTAAGATGGCTTGAAAGAGTGCTTGTAGTGATTTCAGAAAGCTTCTCCTGCAGCTCGTTTACGTATTTTCCTCCGCTCATCAACTCGCTCAGTATCTTCAGCCTATGCTCGTGGCCAAGCGCGCTCATCACAGCTGCAACCTTGTCAAAGCTAACCTTCTCTTCAGGTTCCTCCCCTTCGGGTGGCCCGTGTCTCATAATCCTGCATCCCCTAGGCCCTATGAAGATCGATCTTTCAAGCTCGCCGTGCACGCCTTCAGCAACTCCTTGCATGGCATCTTCGACATAATCACGAACAGGAGAAGGAATATCAATGTATATTCCTCTGCCTTTCGGGCGTTGTTCATCAGCCATTTGCTTGAGCTGGTCTTTCATAGCAGCGATTTGTTCCTTCAGTTTTCTCATCTCATCTTTAAGTTCATCCGACATTCAGTTTCGCCTCATTCAACCTTACGTGCGTCTATTTCAATTCGACAAATATGAAATACAATACGATACCTATAAACTTTACGACAGGAATAATCGAACATGGAGTGAGCCTAGTCTGATCGGTCAGCTATAGCGTTTTGCCCTGCCTACCGGCAGATGAAATGCGGCAGAGAATCGCGTTACGGAGACCGAAAAGGTACTAAAAGGCGATTGGTCTAGAACTGTAGGAGTATGTCCTTCTTTTCCATGACGTACCCGCAGTAATGACATTTCAGCAACAATGGTTCTTCGCAGTCTACATAGAACTTCGCTCTGACTGGCTCGTTGCTATTGCTTATGCAAGCAGGGTTGGCGCACCTTATGATGTCATCAATGATCTTGGGCAGTTGGACTCTTTTTTTCTCGACAACCTTGTACCCTCGAATAATGTTGATAGTTGCACGTGGAGCCAGCAAGGCGATCTTGTGCACTTCTTCAGGGTTCAGTTCTCTTCCTTCGATTTTTACAATGTCTTTTGTCTTGTAGCTTTTGCTGGGCACATTGATGGCGATTGTGACCGTCCCTTTTTCGCGTCCGCTGATGCCTAGAATTCTTGCGACGTCAAGTGCGTGTCCACCGGTGATGTGATCAATGACCGTGCCATTTTCGATCTTGGCAACATACAAGGCTGTCTCGCTCACGTCGTGTCCCCTACGTGGAGACGGTTATGCATTGAACCAAGATAAAAAACTTGGCTCCAGCGCCGAACCGCGTTTATTATGTTAACTTATAAAAAGTTATCTATGAGTTCCGTAGACATGTTCTAGGTGCGAGTTTGCAGTTCGAAGGCAGAGACATAATATCCATCAAGGATTTTTCGCGTGAAGAAATCAGTTACATCTTTGAGGTTGCCGGAAGAATGGAGCCTTTGGCCTCGAAAGGTTCAGATATGCTCAGGGGAAAAATCCTTGCGACGCTTTTCTTTGAACCGAGCACGCGTACGCGTCTGAGTTTCGAGGCGTCAATGCTTAAGCTAGGCGGATCCACAATTGGGTTTGCGGAGGCTGAAATCGCCTCGGTCAAGAAGGGCGAGAACCTGGCTGACACTGTTCGCACGGTAGAGAATTATGCGGACGTGATAGCCATGAGACATCCGCTCGAAGGGGCAGCGCGATTGGCGGCTGAATTCTCAAAAGTGCCCATAATCAACGGTGGCAGCGGGGCGGAAGAGCATCCAACTCAGGCCATGCTTGACATGTACACGATGATGAAGGAAAAGGGCAAGATAGACGGCTTGAAGATCGCGCTTGTTGGTGACTTGCGATACGGCAGAACAGTGCATTCGCTGTCTTATGCGCTTTCCCTGTACGATGTTGAGTTGTACCTGATCTCGCCTGACACATTGAGGATGCGCCGCGAGGTCATTCAGACGATAAAAGAGAAAATTCCTGTGACCGAGAAGACGAGCTTAGAAAAGATAATTCCGCTTGTGGATGTTTTGTACGTGACGAGAATCCAGAAGGAACGTTTTCCCGACCCAGCCGAGTACGCGAAGGTCAAAGGCTCATATAAGATAGATCTTGAGGCGCTGAAAGAAGCCAAGAAAGACCTGATAATTCTTCATCCGCTGCCGAGAATAGATGAAATAGCTTCGGAGGTTGACAATACATCTTATGCTCGTTACTTCCCCCAGGTTCTGAACGGCATCGTAGTCCGGATGGCGTTGTTGGCGCTCATACTGGGCGCGGTGAAATAGCCAATCAGGTTGAGGCAAAGCGGTCGAAATAAGTCAGTGTGCTAACTGCGCCGCAGGAAGGGCATTTGCGCAGAAATCCAAACCAGTTTTTCTTGCAGGCGTCGCAGTGAGTTAGTTTGCGATTGTATGTAAGAAGCCCTGGAGCAGAGCTTTCTGCGAGTTGTTTTGTGATTGACATGAGTTCCTCGGGCTTGCGTTCTTCGGGTCCGAGGTCTATTAATGTCAGGTTTCCACCTGGGCACAGCGCCTGTAATCGCTGTTCCATCATCAAAGGCTTCAGGGGAAGTCCGTTTTCGGTCAGACTTGCTCTGTTGGTTGCTGAATAGAATGGTTTTTCTCGTGTTCCCGAATAATGGGCTTTGGCCACACCATACTTTTCAATGTCCAAAAGTGCCAGTCTTTCAGATGCTTCAAAATCGGGCAGCATTGCCAGGCTTAGGCGCTTCCCGTATCTTCTGGCCATTTTCTTGGCATAGTCAGACATGCTCTTCAACGTTTCTTCGGCGAATCTAAAGCCGTTTTCATCTTCAGTGATGTTTTTTCCGTGGAGGGTTTCTGTGGCTTCTTTGAGTCCGATCAGGTTTATCTGTCGCGTGCAGCTTTGCAGTCTAAAGTATTGGTCGCCGTCAGCATTTTGCGTAAGAAACGCGGATCTGTCCTTAGAGTAGCTGCTGAGTGCTCTGTATTTGATTTCCAGCGCTCCAGCGGCCAATTCAAGTCCTTCTTTGAGAAGTTCGAGGAACTTCGTTTTCTCTTTGTCTGATTCGAGGGCCATTCGAGGCATATTGATTGTAACGTGTCCTAAGCACCCGGTGCGAAGCGTGTCGATTTCCCAGTCTTCGCTGTCGTCTGCCGGCAGCCTGCAGCCTGAGGAGGACAGTACGTCTGAGCCTCGCTTCTTGTCGAGAAGGTTGGCAAAGTACAAGATGATTCCGTTGGCAACTAAGCTGTGAGCCTTGAGCAGAAGCGCTTTTGCGTGTTCATCATTGAACGTTTCGTGCCGTATCTTCACGACGATCTTCGGATTGGACGTTGGCTTTGCTGCGTTTTCGTCGGAAAGGATGTCAAGAAGAAGTGATGCGAGAAGTTGGCCTTCTTCGTTGAAGTCGCCGTATTTGCCTGCCTGTTTTCCAGATGGTCCGAAGGCTGATTTTTCTGCGACGAAGTCAGGAATTGCGAGCTCCAGTCCCAGAGAGGCGTTCACATGTTGGCTTAGATTCAGGATGAATGAACGCAGGGTTTCTTTGATTCTTGAAGGTTCGATACCTTTTGCGAAAGGAGCTAGGAAAATGTTGAAGTATTCAACCGTCTGAGTCTCACTTACTTCGTTGGCGGAGTCGAGGAGAACGCTGAAGGCCATGAACAGAGCTTGATCTAGGTTTTGTGGTGGGGGAATTGCGATGTGCGAGGCATCTGCTTTTTCTCGGTTGATTCCGTTTTTAAGAAAGAATCTTAAGTCGTGCACTATTTCTTTTGGTGTCAGGATCCATGAGCTTAGGTTATTTATGTGGATCGAGCCTGACAGGTGTGCGTCTGAGATGTCTCTTGGAAGCACGTTCAATAGGATGTATTCTTTGAAGGTGGCTTCTCCTGCTGCTTTCAGTTTTGAGGCTGGGTCAAGGAGGTCTTGGTTTCTTGTTTCTAGAAGCGCAGTCACTTCGTGTACGGGCAGTCCGAGGCGTGTTAGTTTGTGTCTGTATTCTTCTAGGCCTTTTTCGATTAGTATGGCGTTTACGATTTCTCTGACGAGGGGGGCCGTTACGTATCTGGTTCTTGATTTGTATAGTCTCTTTTCGGTTTCTTTGGCTACTCTTTGTGCGAGTTCAGGGGGCATTTTTGATTCTTTGATTAGTGAGTCGGCGATTTTGTTGGCGTCGAAGGTTTCTAGGGAAGATCGTGAAGTGCGAACGAGGAGTCTTTTGGTTTTTTGGGTGTCTTTTTCTACGTGGTCTGCGACGTCGATGACCATTTTGCCGAGGTCGGTGAGGAGGTATTTGCGGGTGTCTGTGTCGGCTTCGACGAGGTCGGTGCTGAGGAGGAATTTTAGGTGGTAGGCGAATTTTCCGGCGTCTCTGTTTGGGTTCATTTTTAAGGAGCTCATGAGTTCCGTGTATGAGAGGGCGCCTTTGTCGAAGAGCAGGTTTAGAATTTGCAGTCTTAGTGGTGATGAGATGGCTTTGAGGACTTTGAAGCCGCGGGCTCTATGTGGTGCTGACGTGGTTTGCTGGGTCTCCCGGCTGGTGTAAGAGTGTAGTCTTTTTGTGTTGGGGCAAGGGTTTAAAGGTTGAGGAATAAGTATTTTTATGCCTTTGGGGTGATGAAGCTTAGGCTTGAGCATGGGGCTGTCGGCTAGCTTGGTCTAGGCTATGAGCCTCGGGCGTTCGTGACCCCGGTTCAAATCCGGGCAGCCCCACCATATGTGCGGTTTTTTGCAGGGGGGATTTGGTGACTTTTGGTGACTGTGGGTGACTTTTGGTGACTTGTTTTTTTGGGTTTGTATGTTGGGAATGGCTTTCTTGTGTCCAATGGCTTATTTAGGTGGTTTGCCTAGTAGTTTATTGAGGGAGTTAAATGGAAAGGTTTGTTGGTAGGGTTTTCCAAGGTGGAAAGGTTACGGTGCCGAAGTGGGCGCGTGACCTGCTGTGCGTTGAGGATGGTGACTACGTGCGCGTGTGTGTTTTGGAGGTTGTTAAGCGTCGTGACGTGGCTGGCGGTGAAGGGCATGCTGGTGGGCATGAGCAAGCTTAGGAGGGATGATTGAGCCTTGAGCGCTTTGAAGCATGGGGCTTTTCGTGTTGCGTTTATGCTTTGTGATCGTTGTTCTTCTAACGGTTGCTGCAGAGATTTTGTGGCTGGTGGCCAGTGTGTTCGTGAGCGGCGGGTTTTTGTTCGTACTGTTTCGCGTTTTGTGCAGGAATATGATCTGGAAGGTTTGGCGGATCGCATTCTTGTGGAGCGTGTGGCCATGTACCTGCTTCGTATTTCGCGGGCTGAGGCTTTTGAGGCGAGCTGCGGCGATGGCGTTGAGCGGTGTGCTGCTTTAGGCGCTTATATTGCGCGTCTGGATCACGTGCTGAGGAGTTTGTTTCGGGATTTGGCGGTTTCGCGGCTTAAGCGTATGCAGCTTGAGAAAGGCGAGGCTACGCTGGTGGACGTTGATGGTTTGATGCGCAGGTTCCTGAAGGCTGAGAAACAAGAGGGGCGCACTGGGGTTTTCAGGTTTAGTGAAGGAGCGTCTGTCACATGACTAGAATGGTGAGAGCGGCTGCTGCGGTGACTTGTGCGGAGGTGATGTTGGCTTGAGAACTAAGAGACCGAGGCGGGGTATGATTCCGAGGGAGTCTGTTGCGCCTCTGCTGGAGACTTGTGACTGGCTGGTTCAGCTTAGCAATTGGGAGGGGCCGCCTGAGGAGATTTTTAAGCGGTTCCTGGGTTTGATGAAGAAGTATAAGGATTACTTTTTTTCTGAGCCTTGGCCGTTGAAGTATGATTGTAAAGTGGCGCTTGTGATATCGCAGGCGGATGAGGAGTTTCTGTTAGGGCATACTGATGATGATTTTGCTGATCGGGAGACTACCGTGTGCATTCGGAAGAGCATTTTCATGCATGGTTTCATGGGGTACTTTGGTATGATGTGGGTACAGGATGCTATTAGCCAGAAGTATTTTTGGCCTTTGTACGAGAAGGCTTTGGCTTGTTTTGACGACATAGTCAAAGAGGGCGCTGATGCAAAGGGTATGGTGGACAGTCTGGAGAAAGACGATCCTGTTCGTCTTCTTCATAACAGCCTTGTTCACCGGCTTGGGACGAGTTACCCGAGCAAGGCTGAGCGGAAGTTCATTGGGCAGGTGCTTGTGCTTTTGCACAGCGAAAAGGGGGTGCCTGAATGCAATGACTGGTTTTGTTCTCACCATAGAAAGCTGGCGGAGCACGGTGAGGAGCCTTCGCCCTATTCTGCGTAGGGTCTGGGGCTCCTAGAACTTTTTTTTTGTGTTCTAGAACATGCGGATGGGTGTTAAGCAAGGAAGGATCAAGCCGGATTTGGTGAGCTGTTCTTGAGTGTGAGCGCGCGCCTAGGCTCGGATGTGAGATGATATTCTTTTCTTGACGGCTTCATAGATGAAATAGCCGCCCAGAGTGCTTATGGATCCTTGGATGATGTTGAATGCGACTGCGAAGGGGGTCATCCAGATGGGAAACAGTGCTAGGGTCGCGAAGAACATGAAGATGCAGCGGGCAGAAACTCCTAGCGCAATGGCCACGCTTCTCTTGTATTTTGGGGCGTATCTTAGGCCTAGTGCCATTCCTGTGACGGTTGATAGTTCCGCTAGGGCTTTCATGGAGGCGCCGGTTAGATCTCCGCTTCTTGCCAGAATTGCGGCAAGAGCTACTAGGGATGTGAAGATTGCTGGGACGAAGCCGTATAAGAGCAGAGACAGGGCAATTGGTATTCCTGTGAAGTCGAATTTGAGAACTGGAAGCGGGGGAAAGGGTATTTTGAGGCCTGAATATTTTAGGGCATAGTCTAGAACGACTACCAGGGTTGCCAGCATGACCGTGCCGGCCAGCGTCTTCGAGTTTATTTTCTTCATGTTGGTCTGACTTTCCTTGTTCCGTGGGACTCTGCTGACTTGAGTCTTTCGTTTACTTTTGGCGTCTCTTTTTGTCTGAAAGTTTTTCCAGCAGGTCTATGGCGTTTGCTTCTTCATCTGCTTTTCTCGTCGCAAGGACTTCGGCTTTTTCTGCTCTTGAGAATAGTTCTTCTCCCTGTTTTGTGCGGATAATCATGAATGTCCAACCGTCTAGTCCTAGGCTTGCGGCTGAAATGTCTGCGAGTTCGGAGCTGAAGTCTTTGCATGGTAAGCAGTTTTTCCTTGTGTGCTTCTTTGCTTCCGCAAGAGATATGGTTTTGATTCCGGAGTGTGTTGTGATTTGCAGTTTGCCTTTGATCTGTATCTTCTTGATGTCTTGCAGGTTGAGGCCCAGATTTTCGTGGATTTGCTTTTCTATTAGGCCTTCGTAGGTGAAGCATTCAGAACATGCCAGTCCAATCAGGAATCTTAGTGGTGCAGTCTGCTTTTTGAGTCCTTTCATCTGCATTTTTCTGATGGCTTGAATTTGGCATGGTGTTCCCACAAATGCTATGTTTTTCTTTTTTTGTTTGATAGCCTCGGTTAGTACCAGAATGCTGGGTGAGTATGAGTATCTTGTTCCTGCGCTTTCCGTGATTTCCGCTGGGTTTGTTGCCAATTTTGGTATCGGCAGGAACGGTTTGTCTTTGTTGGTTCCTGAGACGATGGCGCCGTCGATGAGTTTGCTTTTTAATGCGAATAATAGCAGAGTCGTCACCGCTCCGCCGTCTTGAGATGCCTTGAGTATTTTGTCATCCTTTGTTCTGGCCACCATGAGTCTGCGGTATATGCCGAATGTTTCGCTGGGTTTTCTTTCTCTGTTGAATACGTATCTTTCCATTTGGGCTTGTGGTGAGTCATATTGGGTGCATGCTTGGGCGCAGATGCCGCAGATTTTGCATTCTTTTGTGAGCCTCGGTCTTTCTTCTGTATATTCTAGGCAGTTGAAAGGGCAGGCTATTACGCATGCGCCGCAGTTGACGCATTTTCCGGCGGCGATGACGCTGCTGAGGAGGGCGTCTTCGAAGCTTGTCTTGTTTTGATTCATAGTGGATCTTATTGTGTGGTTGATTATCTATAAGTTTAAGTTTGTCTTGGTGGGAGTGTCTGGTTATGCGTGGGAGATGAGTTTTGGTTGGGTACTGTTCAGGTCATTGGGGTTGAGGGTTTGCCCATAGTAAAAGGGGGGGATAATTTGGGCGAGTTGATTTGTGAGGCTGCCAAGAGGCAGGGTATTCCTATTCAGGGTGGGGACATTATTGTGGTTACGCATGTTGTGGTTTCGCGTGTGGAGGGGAACGTTGTGAATCTTGATGAGATTGTGCCTTCTGAGTTTGCGAAGTGTATTGCTGAGCAGTTTGGGAAGGATCCTGCTTTGGTTGAGGTTGTTCTCCGTGAGTCGAAGGGTATTAGCCGTATGCGCGATGGGATACTGATTACCGAGAGTAAGCATGGGTTTGTTTGTGCCAATTCTGGTGTTGATAAGTCTAATGTTTTGGGCGAAAGGATGGTGGCGCTCTTGCCCGAGGATGCGGATGCTTCTGCGGAGAGGATTAGGCGCGAGATTGGCAGGGTTCAAGGTTGTGATGTTGCGGTTATTGTTTCTGATTCTCATGGGCGTCCCCTTAGGTGGGGCGCGATCAACGTGGCGATTGGGGTGGCTGGTATAAGGCCGATCAGGGATCGGAGAGGTGAGAAGGATCTTTTTGGTTATGTTTTGATGGTGAAGCAGACGGCTGTTGCTGATGAGCTTGCATCTGCAGCTGAGCTTGTGATAGGCCAAGCTAATGAGGGCGTCCCCGTTGCGATAGTTCGAGGATACGGCTATGAGAAGGCTGAGGGTGCGAGCGCAAGAGACTTGATAATGCCGAAGGAAAAGGACTTATACCGCTGAGAGCAATAAGGTTGAAATATCAGGAAAAGCATTCTGTTTCATAATACCGCAAGTGCTGTTGCTTGGGTTGTATCGTTCTAGGCGATATATCTGGTTTTTGCAGAAGAAATATAAGTTTGTTCTAGACAATTTAGCTAGATGTTTCATCCTGCCGTGCTTAAATAGCTCGGTTTAGGAAATTGAAAGGACTGGGAGAAAAGGGAGCTGAGTTGCCAAAGTTGAGGATGATTCTTATCCGCTCCTGTCAGGGAGGGATTTTCTAACGGAGGCTCTGGCTGGCAAGGAAGCAGTAGAGGAACTGAAAGCACAGTGGAAACGGCTTTGGCATGATCGCGTTGATGATAAGGTGAGGGCTGAGGGCATTGCGAGCACCGATTATTCCACGTTGTTCGTTGAGAAAGGCATGATTATTTTTGCGACTAGGAATTTCAGGATGCTGAATTTTAGGGAGATTTTGGAGCAGCATAAAGTTGCTGATGTGGATCGCCTTGTTTCGCCTGTTCCATCTGTTGGTGGTTGGGGGAAGTTTATTAGGACTTTTGTGGCTGGTCAGAAGCCTCGTGGGAGAGTGAGGCGAAGTGTGCAGTATGAGGTTGAGGCGAAGGAGAAGCAGCAGTTGAAGAAGGGCGGAAGAGGCTGGCTGCACCGCTAGCGTTGATGTATCTGTTTGGATCTTTGATGTTTAGTCTATGATTCTTGGTTATCCTGGTTTTCGAGGGGGAGGTCGTTTTGGGAACTTACAGAAGGAAGCTGGACATTATAGCTGATATTCTGAATGTGGCTATTCCTGGTGCCAAGAAGACGCAGATTATGTACAGGGCTAATTTGAGTTATAGGCTGTTGACGAAGTATCTGGCTGAAGTTCGTGAGGCGTGTCTCGTGAGTTTTCAGAGTAGGGAACGATGTTATGTGGTGACTTCTAAAGGGCGGGAGTTTTTGGAGACGTACAAGGACTATTCGAGACGTAACAAGTATGCTGAGAAGCATCTTCGAGACATTAGGACTAAGAGAAAAACTCTGGAAAAAATGTGCTCGATTGGATAGCCATGGAGTAAGATGATGATTTGAGAGGATTCTTGGTTCTGTGCTTTTGTCTTGTCCTGATGTTGGGCTTGACAGAAATTACTGCTGCGACTGGTCTGACGGAGGCCAGTTCGGCTATTGACGAGGCTGAGAAGAGAATACTTGTGTGCTACAAAGCCGTTGCTGAAGCGGATAGAGTCGGCGCGAACACTACTGAGCTATTGGCGGCTCTCGATGAAGCAGGGAATTTGTCATCTAAGGCTCATTTAGCGTATGAGAAGGGCGATTTCGACTCTGCGCAGGAGTTTGCTCGTCTTAGTCAAGAAAGGCTTGAGGGTTTGGATGTGGAAGCTGATGCCTTGGCGAAGAGCGGGGGGCAGCAGCGTTCTTTGGATTTCATTATTAACGTCGTTGGGTCTTTGGTCGGGGCGGTAGTAGTCGTGATTGGCGGTGTTGTTGTTTGGGTTTTTTTGAATAGGAAGTATGGTGGAGAGGAGGGTTCAGTCAGTTGAGTTTTCGTGAGTATGGTGTTGTTTTTTGGGTTGGGGTTGGGGTTTTGGCGTTGCTTGTGGCTTCGCCTGGGTTGAGCAGGTTGCTGGTGTGGCCGCAGACGGAGTTTTTTACGGAGCTGTGGATTTTGGGGCCAAATCATATGGCTGAGGGTTACCCGTACAACGTTTCACGCTACGAGAACTATAACATATTTCTCGGTGTCGGCAATAGGCTGGGGCATCTGGCTTATTATAGCATTGCAGTGAAGTTTCGTAACCAAACCCAGCCAGCCGCTGACACGTTTAATCGCACTTTCAGCAGTCTTCCGGCGCTGTACAACGTTTCGGCGTTTGTGCCAGACGAGCAGGTTCTGGAGCTGCCGTTGACGTTCTCTTTGAATTATTCGTACCCTGATGCGCTTTCGAGGATCGAGTTCTACAGTTTGACGCTGAACGGTGTGTTTTTGGATTTGGCGAATTGCACGGCGACTTGGGATTCTGGTCGGAGCGAGTTTATGGGGAACCTGTTTTTTGAGGCGTGGATATACAATGCAACAATGGGTGGTTTTCAGTATCATGAGCGTTTTGTCGGTCTGCGGTTCAACATGACCATTTGAATTTGGACCTTGAAGCAGACGTATCGCGCGCTGTGCATGAAAGAATATCAAACAGCAGTTCATATGCCAGAAGAACGCATGGAGATGAAAATTCCTGAACAGAGAACGCTTAAAGGTTGGCGTTGTTGGACTGGGCAAGATGGGCTTGCTTCATGCCGGCATTTTGAATGTATTGCCAAACACTCAGCTTACGGCATTATGTGAGAAGAGTGGAATGATACGAAGATTTTTCAAGAAGGCTTTCAAGCAGGCTCAAATCGTGGACGATGTGGAGAAATTTGTTGATCTTGATTTGGACGCAGTGTTTGTTACAACGCCGATACCTTCCCATTTCAGCATAACGAAGACCGTCTACGTCGGAAAGATTGCTCGTAACTTGTTCGTTGAGAAAACACTTGCATCAAGTTATGACAATGCGAAGGAATTGTGCGAGTTGGCTGAACGTTTTGGCGGAGTGAACATGGTTGGCTATTTGAGGAGATTTGCTGTTACGTTTCAGAAGGCCAAGGATTTGCTTGTTCAGGGCAGGATAGGCGAAGCGTCTTCTTTTGAGGCGTACGCTCATTCCTCGGATTTCTTGGAAAGCAAGAACGATCAGGACAATCTGGCGGCTAGAGGAGGGGTTCTCAGCGACTTGGGCTGTCATGCGGTGGATTTGGCTTTATGGTTCTTCGGAGACCTGTATGTCGCGTCAGAGAAACCTGAAACGATTAGCGATCGTTCTCTCGGAAATGCGGTTCGTTTCAAGGTCAGGAAACGTGAGGGTTTGGTAGGCCAGTTTGACGTTTCATGGTGCGTTAAGGGTTGCCGCATGCCTGAAGTTGGATTATCCATTAGTGGTTCTGAAGGCGCAATTGAAGTGAACGATGACAAGGTTGAGCTGAGACTAAAGACAGGGGAGTCTCTCAGGTGGTATCGACAAGACCTCAAAGATAATGTATCTTTCTGGGTAGGGGCACCTGAATATTTCCGTGAAGACGAATATTTCACAAAGTCGATAATAGAAAATCAGAGCGCTGAGCCGAGTTTTCGAACTGCTTCGAAAGTTGACGAGATAATTGACCAAGTGAAGATCCAGAGTTGATCAGAGTGGCAGGTGCAGCAGAGAAAATCTTGCTGGTAGGCGACAATCCGTTTCACGGTATAAGCCACCTGTCACAGGAGAGAAGCAGAACTAGGGGGGATACATCGACTCGTCCCGAATTCGCTGCGGATCTGGTCAAGACTTCGATTCAGAACGGCGCCAATGGTTTCATGTTTTCCGTCAGCGAAACAACGCTTTCGATACTGAAAAAACTTCGTGAAACGAATGACATCCAGAATCTGAGTCTTTATGCGATTGTTCCCTACGCGTACGAATATGTTCGATTAGCCACTCAACTTGGCGGATTTCCAGGGCTGGCTAAGAAATTCGGAAGGGAATTGGTTGCCTCGAGAAATATGGGCGCCATAGCCAGCGGTTTGAGAGGCGTCATGGGCATGAGCCCTGTTGCTCTGTTGAAGGCTTACCTGAGTTATGAGATTTCGAGGATAAAATCTGCAGCAGGCAAGCATGCAAGGATTGATTCGGTGCTGCTTCATGAGGTGATAACTGACTTGGCTTTAGCCCTCGATCTTGACTGGCTCTTTGAGTCTTACACAAGTTTCCTGCTGGATCATGGCATCACGCCTGGATTTAACACCTGTAACTTTGCGTGTCTAGTGAAGAAGCTTAGAGATTCGAACATAGACCTTCGCAGCGTGATCATTGCCGCGCCCTTCAACAAGGTTGGGTTTCAGATGAATCCATCCAGAGGAGAATGTGAAAAGGCGCTTGCAGGGACCCCTGAACCTATTGCGGTGGCAATAAGCATCATGGCTGCGGGGTATCTCAGGCTTCCAGAAGCGATAGATTACATTGCAGCATTGCCTAATGTAAGAGGTGTTGCGGTAGGAGTGTCCAAGGAAAGCCATGCTCGCGAAACGTTTAAGCTTATTAGAGAAAAAATCGTTTAATGCAGGAAGACGAATAGCATGAAGCGCATCTCAGTCGTAGGTTTAGGATTCGTAGGTCTAAGCGCGCGCGTGGCGTCGACGTCAGGCACCATCAAAGTTATGATACAAAACGTGCGGAGGTGCACTTCAGAAACATGACAAATGTCGGAATGATCGGCCTTGGAAAGATGGGTAGATTTCATATGATGAATTGTTTACAAATCGACGATATAGATGTAGTCGCTGCAGCAGACCCGTCTGAGAAAGCGCTGATTAAAGGGAAATCCGCTGGTGTCAATGATCTTTATGTCGATTATCATGATTTGCTGAACCATTCTTCCAAAATAGATGCAGTCATCATCTCCTTGCCCAACTTCCTTCACTTTGAGAGCATCCAACTAGCCTTAGAAGCTGGATTGAACGTTTTTGTGGAAAAGCCTATGGCAAATACGGTTGAAGAATGTCGCGAGATCGTAAAGTTGGTCGAGAAGAGTGGCAGGAAATTGATGGTTGGTCACTGTATGAGATTTATTGATGCAATTGAAAAAATGAAAACAATGAAGGATAAAGGTCACATAGGAGACTTAGAAGTTGTCACCCTTGAGATGTTACTTAACGGACCCTTTGGCCTCGGATTTGTCCCCACACCGGTACCTGAGTGGTGGTTTGACCCCAAAAAATCTGGGGGAGGAGTATTAATCGATATGGGTTATCATCTAATTGATTTGTTTCGTTTCTTCATAGGAGGAGACTGCAAGATAGAATTTTGTTGTTTGGATCACAAATTTTACCTTCCTATGGAGGACGGTGCGATAGTAATACTACGATCTTGTGATTCCTCCGCAAAAGGAATAATCAACACTGGTTGGTTCCAAAAATCGGTATTCCCTGGATTTAACTTCCGTGCAATTCTCCATGGCAACGCAGGTTATTTATCTAGCGAGGATCTTGTGCCAAGAAATGTCTATGTTCACGCCATTAAGGAAGGAACGAAAAATCTTTTGCGAAAGGCTATTGGAAAAAAGATAAGGACCTTGTCTTATTCGTACTATTACACACAATACTACAAAGAGCTACAACATTTCTTTGACTGCGTGAAGCATGACTCAAACCTGTCTGTTTCAGCTACAGATGGACTAAAGACTATTGAACTGATCGAAGAAGCATACAAAACTGATTCACGTAGGGAGCAGTGATAAAATGGGTAGTGTAGTCAGTCTAGTTCGGACACGCGTTTCAGAAGAGAAAATAAAAAACTCTATTGCAGAAGCATTAGACCTCATAAATTTCAGGCCAACGAATCCGGTGAGTTGCGTGTCTATCAAGGTAAACCTATGTTACTACTGGAATGCGGCCACAGGGCAGACGACAGATCCTCGAATTGTGGCTGGAATTGTAGATAACCTTCGCGAAAGATATGGCAGAGATATCGATATTCGAGTTGTTGAGGCCGATGCCTCGGCTATGCGAACAAGGCATGCTTTTCTAATGCTTGGGTATGAAAAGTTAGCTAAGGAGAAGAATGTGGAGCTTTTCAATCTTTCTAAGGATGACGTAGATGAGAAGAGAGTCCATGTAAACGGACGTGAAATCGTTTTCAAGATTCCTCGATCACTATTGAAATCCGATCTTTTCATTAATGTACCAAAATTGAAAATATGGCGACCAACTAAAATCACCTGTGCTCTCAAAAATATCTTTGGTTGTATTGCTTCATCAAGAAAAATAGCCTATCATCAATTTTTAGATGAAGCTATAGTTGGCATAAATAAGATACTGCATCCAAACCTTACAATCGTTGATGGATTGGTCGCGTTAGGTCGTTTTCCAGTTCAATTGGGTCTCATTATGGCAAGCACAGATCCATTTTCCATTGACTGGGTTGCGTCACAGATAATGGGGTACAATCCATCGAAGATCAGGTTCCTAAGAATTGCTATGAAAGAAAAACTTGGAAATCCAAGAGGCATAACGACTTGCGGAGAGAACCCATCAATGTTTAAGGAGGACTTTCCAAAAGCGAATCTTTCTTCCTCCAAAATGCTGATGGATATCCAAATAAGGCTATTAAGGCTCTATGCAACCCTCACTAGGGATGTTATCCCTCCCTGGCTCGAAGAAACATAACATAGATTATTTCGTTCGCGTGAGTGATTTGTAGTCTTTGAACGCAACAAGAGCCTAAGATTGATTAGCGCGCGCGAAACTTGGGGAACTCACAGATGGACATTCTTGACTGGATAGTTGCTGGCAGTCTAGCTGCAACTTTTCTAATCTATATTGTCTATCTTCTGATTCTTAGAATCTTCTGCTCATTATCTCGTCGCCCGCCCGCTCCACAAACTTCAGAAAAAGCAGACAGTTTGCCCAGTCTTTCGGTCATCGTGCCCACCTTCAATGAGGTGACCGTGATAAGAGCTAAACTTGAAGCCTTGACCGCAACTTCCTACCCAAAAGAGAAGCGTGAAATCATAGTAGTTGACTCAGGTTCAACCGATGGCACTCAGAAAATAGTAGAGGAGTATGGAGAAAGAGGGGTGATTCTGAGAAAGCAGAAGGAAAGGATGGGCAAAGCCAACGCAATAAACTTTGCATTGCAGAAAGCAAATGGTGACATAATTGTTCTAACTGACGCTAATGCGGAGTTCAGCCCCGAGGCACTTAGCAAGTTGGTACAGAAATTCGACAAAAATACGGGAGCAGTTTTGCCTCGATACGTGCCCGATGGGAAGTTGAGTTATTGGGATAAAGTATTTCATGAGCTTCATCACGTATATAAGTCCCTAGAATCCGAAGCAGACAGTGTCTTTATAGTCTTTGGGGAGCTATTTGCCTTCAGGAGAGAATTGATTGAAGGAATTGATGAAGATGCAGCTGCAGATGATCTCGAGATTGCACTGACCATTAGGAAGAAGGGTTACAAAATCAGATATTCTCCGGAAGTTGAGGTTAAGGAAAAGGTGCCCAGCGGACAAAAGGAAGTCAGAATCCAGAAGACTAGACGAATCTTTGGAATCGTTCAAGCTATGATGAATAATTTCAGCTTCTTTTTGAATCCAAAATATGGCATATATGGACTGTTAATTTTTCCAACACACTTCTTACAGATGACATTGGGACCTTTTCTTGTCTTTGCTTCTTTGGTTCTCCTAATTGGAAAACTCTGCATACTCCTTGCGAGTTCTCCAGTGCTTGGAACAGTCCTTCTAGTCTCATTCTTTGTTTTTCTCATTCTCTATTTTTCGTTAGGTTTTGTCAAGAAGGCAGTTTCGGTAGGATACAACTTCCTTGCGACTGAAGCCTTCATGATTATAGCATTAGTGAACTTGGTTAGAGGAAAGAAATATGGTGTGTGGGAAAAGATTGCGAGTACTCGCGATGGGGCAGAAGGGTAATCGCTTAACGTGCGCGACTGGTTATTGAAGAAGTCATGGAAAAGCATGATCAGACAGGATTTTCTGCATGAACTAATGGTAGCAATGTTCGTTGATGATGGAAGCAAAGATGAGACACTGCCTGTTGTCGAAAGCTTTCCTACAGCGCGCGCTATGATGTGTTGGAAGGATACATTTGCACGTGGTACTACTCTCTGTTGAGTATCTTCCTTTTATTCGCGGCGGGATAGGAACCTTCGTCAAAAATCTAGCAATTGGCCTACGCAGGGAAGGGGTTAAAGTAACTGTGATCTCTGGTTATCCAGTGTCCTCGCATGCAAAATGCCTTGAAATCAATGAAGAGAAAGACCCAGAATTGGATGTTATAAGGTATCCCTACTTTGATATACACCCTAAAGGGGCGATTTTTCAGCTACTGAATTTGAAGAAGATTTATGAAACCGTGAAGAGCATTAATCCCGACGTAGTTCATGGACAAGGCGCATCAATGTTTCCGGCATCAATCAAACTAAAGAATTTGGCGCCTCTCATAGTTACTTTTCACTCAAGTCCAAAAACAGACAAAACAATGGGTGTTCACTCTCTTTTAAGAGGAGGAAGCTTTGATGATTTTAGCACAAATGTACTTGGTTATCCTGCATGGTCGTTTTTTTTTAGGAGGGAGCTTTGCGATTCAACAATGGCCGTTGCCGTTTCGAGAAATCTAATGTCGGAGCTGCTGGAAGAGATGGGAGAAACCTATCGGGAAAAGATATGCGAAATACATAACGGTATTGACATTGAAACACTTGACAGAGAATACAGTAGTGGCGGAGACATTGTAGAAGAAACCAATGACGCGATACTTTTTGCAGGTCGTATGGTCTGGGTAAAGGGTGCGCTAAACTTGATCAAAATAGCTCATTTATTACAAAAAGAAAAGCCAGACCTGAAATTGATTGTTCACGGAGATGGCCCACTTTTCAGAATAGTAAAGAGGAAAGTGCAGGACTTTGGGTTGACCAATGTTGAACTCAAGGGCTTTGCAAGTGGTGCACCATTTATGAGAAGTATGAGAAGAAGTAAATTTGTGATTATTCCTAGTTATCATGAGGCTTGCCCTATGATACTCCTTGAGAGTATGTGCTTAGGCAAAATACCGGTGATGTTCGATTTGCCATTTTCTAATGAATTCACCGAAAATGGGAAGTATGGAATAATAGCCAAGGATACAAAGGACATGGTTGAACAATTGAGACTCGCATACATGAAATCCGATCTAAAAAGTTACAGTGACAAAGTGAGAGATTTTGCAAGAAGAAAGTACAACATAAAAAATATGTCATTGAAATATTTAAATCTGTATAAAGCTTTGCATGACTAGACGCGCGCATGCTTTGTTCTAGTTTCTTCCTGGAGGAGTGGTGCTGTGTTTGATAACTATCTTTCAATTCTATCTCAAGCGTTACATTACGTCGCTTTTTCTTGCAGAAAACCCGCGACAAAGTTTGATAAGTGTGTGTTGGTATTTTCAATAGATGTTGACGTTGGCAGTCAAGGATTAGGAAAGAAAAATAGAGGAAAGAACGACCGCAACGTTAACGATTATTTGCCAGAATGTGTGATCGGAAGTATTGAAGAACAAGCGGTTCCTCATATTCTACAATCTTTTAATGATCTAGAAGTGCCCGCAACATTTGCACTTAGAGGCCAATTGATGGAAGTAGATAATTCTCTCATCGACTTAATACTAGGGTCGCCTGTTGAGCACGACGTTGGTGCTCACGGCTATTATCATAAAACTTTCACGACGCTTTCAAGGGTTGAAGCGGAGAAAGAATTGGAAATGATCTCGAAAGCAATGAAGAAATCCGGAATTGAACCGAAGAGTTTTGTTTTTCCAAAAAACAAGGTGGGACATCTGTCGCTCCTTGAAAAGTGGGGATATTTATGCTTTCGAGGGTGTGGAGATTTCCTAAGAGATGGCATGTATGTGAAGAAATGTGGTGATTTATATGACATACATCCTGGACTTTACTTGGGAAAATGCTTTGACCCTATATTTCTGAAGAAGATTATCGATATTGCAGTCAGGTATAAGGCGCCTCTTCATGTCTGGTTTCACCCATGGGATTTCGGCAGCTCTTCAGAGGCGGTAAAAAACAGAATAACTAAAGTTCTCCTACCTTTCCTTGAATACGCCAAGGAAAGACAAAAAAGGGAGATCTTACAGTTTGAGACCATGCGTTCAGTAGCCGAAAAGCAGTCGAGTCTATACAGGTAGCGTGGTCTGGACATTATGCAAAAACATGGCACACTACGTGGAAAGCGATCTCAAATCAAGGATGCCTTGTACATGAAAGAATTCAAAATTGGAATTGTAGGCGGTTCCGGATACATCGGATCCACATTGGCAGAGTATCTAAGCAAGAAATTCAAAGTGAAGATTCTTGACAAGTCTCCGTATTCTAAAGAAATCAAAGCTAAAAGCATAGAATACCAACTTTGCGATATACTCAAATATACAGAAGTTGAGCAAGGGCTGAGGGATGTAGATGTTGTTATTCACGTGGCTATAGTGCAAATACCGCTAATAAACGAGCATAAGAAACTTGGCTATGAAGTAAACATGTTGGGGACTCAGAATATATGCAGAGTTGTCAGTGAAACTCCCTCTATAAAAGGTATGATTCTTACCGGGAGCTGGCATGTCTTTGGTGAAGAAAGACTAGAAGGAACAATTGACGAAAAGTTCGGCTTTAGACCGGACAAGGTTGAGGATCGAGCATATCTGTATGCTCTCTCAAAAATAGCTCAAGAGATCATTGTGAGATTTTACGATCGGATGTCAAGTAAGATTTACGCGACTATCCGACTGGGAACTGTTCTAGGTGAAGGAATGCCAGAGAAAACGGCTGCAAACATATTCATATCCCAAGGATTGAAAGGAGAACCAATGACTCCATACAAACACACCATGCATCGACCAATGCTTTATGTGGATATTAATGATGTCTGCAGGGCATTCGAAGCATGTTTGGAAAGGATATTAAATGGCGAAATTGAAAAAGGGAAGGACAGCCTACCGTCTATAGTAAATTTATGCTGGTCGTCCCCCATTACGATAATTGAGTTGGCACATCTAGTACAAGAAGCGATAATAGAACTTACCAAAGGAAGAGTGAGACCAAAGATAGAAGTAATCGACAAGAAGCTGCCAATTCTTCATTCTTCTAGAGACGCCAGGAAGGTACGAGTAGACATAGCTAGAGTTGAAAAATTCTTGGGCTTAAAAGAACTAAGAAATCCAAGAGAGTCTATAAGGAGGATTATTAGAGGGAGGTTGAAATACGATTCGGGACCCTCCTAGGAAGCTAGAGGCATGCCTAGAATGCGCGCGCATGAGAGACCATAGTGAGCTCCTATGTGATCTTATTAATTTCGAGTTGGCGAACAGAGAATTCTACTCTAATCAACACGCGTAGTAACTCATTGTTTCCTAGATATTGAGGATGCGGTGCACTCTCAACATGTCAAGAAACCAGAAAAGTCCGCAAAAGGGAAAAATCGTTTGGATAAGTTCTTTGATCTTGGATATTCATCTTCATAAGACTTCAAGAATAGAGATACTGCGAGCACTGGCTAAACGTGGGCATGAAGTTTTTCTTGTCGCAACATATTCTTCGAAGAAAAGAGAGCTTGAGCTTACGGACGTGCCTGTGATCTCGGTTCCTTTGAGGTACGTGCCTTTCTTTTCAACGTGTGCCTACGTTCTGCTACTGCTTCTATATTTGCCTTTGTTTTTCTTACGCTTGAAACCTGATTTCGTGATAGTGGAACCTGACGCCACAATTCTTAGTATAGCACCAATACTTTTATTTCCAAGGTCCAAAAGGCCCAAGATTGTCTTAGACATCAGAAGCACACCAGTGGGCATCTTTGGCATCGGTGGATATTTAAAGACCCTATTTTTCAACGTCGCCCTGAACACAGCAAAGAAGTTCTTCCAGGGAATAACGATCATAACTCCATTAATGAAAAAAGAAATTTGCGAAAATTACGATATCAATTCGAGATTTGTCGGTGTCTGGACGTCTGGAGTCTCAACAATTGCTTTTGATCCTGAGAATTGCCCCGGAACCGAGATGAGAAAAAAGTTTCATCTAGAGGGCAAATTTGTCATTCTCTATCATGGAGTTTTCGGGAGCGCGCGCGTGGGCAGAGGGATAATCGAGACCATTAAGGCTATTGAAATATTGAAAAACATGTATCCAGATCTTGTTTTATTTTTGCTTGGAAGAGGGGTCCTCAACTTAAAGGACATCATTCGGGAATTAGACCTTCAAAACATGGTTATCGTGCATGACGCTGTAAGCTATCCGGAGGTCCGGAAATATATGGCCATGTGCGATGTAGGTATTGTCCCGCTACCTAACTTGTCAGATTGGAGGTATCAAAGCCCTTTAAACCTCCTTGAGTGTCTCGCCATGAAAAAAGCAGTGATAGCAACAGACATTCCGGCAAATCGAGAAATCTTAAGGGAAAGCAAATGCGGAATCTACGCTTCCTCAGCTAACCCAGAAGAAATAGCGAAAGCCATAGCCTACGCATACGAAAACAGGACAGAGCTCAGGAATTGGGGAGCATTTGGGAGAATAATAGTAGAGAAAGGGTACAGCTGGGAAAAAGTGGCTGAAAACCTCGAAACCTACCTTCTCAAACTGTGATTTGGATATAATCATTGAAATCCGTGATTGCTATGCAAGGAATCTTTGGTCTTGTTTGTCAAGAGAGAGCGCACTTGGTGAATTTTGAATTGCTCAACAGGTTTTTGAAGGCTATCCACAACTTGGATATATTGCATTCGAAACTGATGGAAACGCAACGAAGGTATAACAAATCGCGCGCGCTTTGTGAGATCAAAACCGTTCTATTAGTCTTTTAATGATTTTCTGATTGATTCGGGAATTCCAAGGTAGAGATTGAAGGCAACCAGACCACTATTGTCCAAATTGCCCTGCAAGGGTCTGAATGATGAATGGTGGGAGACCTGTGACTGTACTTATCATAAGTTACTCCTTTCCTCCTTGTACAGGTGGCGCATCCACGCTGATGTACAACCTGTGTAAGTATTTGCCTCAGAAAAGCTTCCAGGTGATAACAACAGACTCCGACTTGGCGACTCGCGTAGGAAATTATGACGCGGAATATGTTCTAGATTGCCCCACGATAAGACTGCCAATACGAGACTATGGCTTGAGAGCAGGAATAAAGTTCTTTTTTTTATCGATCCTTAAAGGTCTCATGCTCAACAAGAGAGGGGAATTTAGTTGTCTCCTAGCTGTGTATCCTTATGAGTGGGATTTATACGCTGCATATATACTTGCCAAACTCACCAGAAAGCCTCTCATCGTTTATATGCACGATCTGTTTTCAGAAACAAAAAAGGACGCCCGACTATACCACATCTGGTGCTGGGTTGAGAGAAGAATCTTCTCATCAGCCTCCGCCATAATCGTGACAAACGAAAGATTTAGACACTACTATCTGAAAAGAGGAGTAGCCAAGGTTATAGTTCTCCCGTCATGCGTCGATTTGTACAAAGAAGATCAGAATGGAATTTCTCAGAACACTTCTACGCGCGGAGGGAGAAAACTGCGAATAGTGTTCACAGGTATGGTTTACGCAGCCAACGAAGATGCAATATTGTGTTTCCTTAATACTGCCGAGAAAGTGAAGAATATTGAGATAATTTTCGCCACGACTTCCAGGAAAGACTACCTTGAAAACGTGAACATAGGATTTGTTCCAAAGAGAGAATGTTATGAGCTCCAAAGAAATGCAGATGTCTTGTTCTTGCCTCTTTCCTTCAACTGCTCCTATCCGGAAGAAATCGAATGCGCCTTTCCCACAAAAGCACTGGAATATCTGGTTGCTGGCAAACCAATTCTCGCCATTGTACCAAGAGGGACCTTTACCGAAGAATTCGTGAAGAAAAACCAGATTGGAATAGTCGTTGCTGAACTGTCTAGACAGAAAATAGCAGCCGCAATAGAAGGACTTAGGAACAGAAAAACCCGAGAGGTTTTCTCCCAGAACGCCTTTAGAGCAGCGTTGCTTTATGATGCTAGAATACAAGCCAACCGGTTGCATACTATCATTCAAAATGTTGTTTTGAATAGCTCGCGCGATAAAAGGCACGTTGTCGCAACCCCTAATCCGACACCTAAATCGTGTCTTGTTTGTGATGAAGAAGATCCGTAAAAGCAGACCTAAAGGAAGCTCGTCGATTGAGCAACCTAGAAGAACTGTCCAAATGGTTTCTGGATTCTGAGATTTTCGACGGAGAAACATACGTTGCCTACTACTCTGCAAAAAAACTTGGTTCAGCATATCCATGCGTGCGCGTCATGAATAAAAAGTCCCGATGATATCTGCGATTGCGTAAAGAAAGGCATAATGTAGATTGGCATACGCCAGCTAAATTCAGACAGTGTTGTTGCGATAAAACCGAACCTATGTTGCACCAAATCGCATGAGACAGGTGCCACCACCGATCCGAGCGTTGTCGAAGGAATAATAAAGTGTCTGAAAAGTGAATACGGCGTCAAATCCATCTATGTGGTGGAATCTGATGGGGGACAAGTACGCGCGCGCTTTGAACATTCTTGCTACAATCGAGGTAGCAAAGAAATCTTCATCCTAGAGAAAGCAAACAGAAGTCGAAACTTTCAACAAATGAGAGGCCTGAAGATGCTTAGCTTCCCCAAGACAGCTATCTTGTTGTATTTACTTCTCTGCTTTTCCATTCTATTCAGCGTTCCAATAGCACAGCAGATACTCGGATTCCTCTGGCTGTTGATCATCCCAGGATATGCTCTTCTCAGAATTCTGAAAACAGACGAGTGGGATCTCCTAGGCTTGGTCGTTTTCTCAGCAGGCTTGGGACTGGCAATCGTAATGTTCTTGGGTCTGATACTAAATAGCGTTTTCCTAGTTCTCAACTTACCCCAGCCTCTGTCCGCAATCTCGTTTACAGCAGCAATAGGGGGCCTCACTTTAGTCTTGCTTCTGCTTGGACGAAACCAGGAAAGAAACAAATCAGAACGCACGTTTTCAGAAGTGAAGGTAGGGTTGGCCGATATTCTACAGATATTTGCATTAGCCACGGTTCTTATCATCAGCATAACTGGGGCATTATATCAAAACGTCTCCTTCTTGCTTCTGATGATAATGGGCATATCGCTTTTGGTCGCAACAAGCGTTCTTTCAGAACGATGGATTCCCTCGAAGCTATTTCCTCTAGTCATTGCGTTATGCTCAGTTGCTTTGCTGTTTCAAACAGTTTTGGTTTCAAAACATCTGATGGGTGTGGACATTTTTCTGGAGTTTTACGTTTTCAAGCAGACCGAGGCTAGAGGGTTCTGGCTTGCGTCTGGAAACATCCTGCAATACTCTTTGATCAATGACTTGAACTCTATACTGAGTGTTACGATCCTCCCTGTAGCAGGCACAGCAGTCTTGGGAATCGACGGTGAACTCTTCTTCAAACTCTTTTACCCCTTTGTGTTTTCCATAGTCCCACTTGCCCTTTACAAGATGTATCAACAACAATTCAACAAGAAGACTGCTTTCTTGTCCGCAATGTTCTATGTTTCAGCACCTACGGTTTTCTATGGAATTGAACCGTTAGCTTTGTGCAGGCAGATGATAGGCATGCTTTTCCTCACGCTTTCTGTTATGCTGATACTTGAAAAAAAGCTAGTTTTATGGAAGAAACGAATCCTGTTAGTCATTCTCGTCAGTGCCTTGATAACTACCCATTACGCCCTAGCCTATATTTTCCTATTCTACGCTATGGTCTTTTTTATCTCTCCACGCATACTTTTCTTTTTAAGAAAGGGAATGGAATCCGCGCGGGCGCTAATAGAATCCGACGGAGAGACCATCAGCTTTGCAATGATTCTATTATTGACTGCCCTGACTTTCTCATGGTACATTTACGTCTCCAGTTCTCCACTAAACCATCTGCTAAGTTCGTTCAACAGGATAACCAATTGGTTTATCCGAGATCTTGGTAGCTCAGAAGCAAGAGGTTTTGGAGGACAACTGTCGTCATTATCCCCTTTTCTAGCCACGAGCATAGTGGGTCTTGCCCACAAGATCTTGATCTACACTCAGTTTCTTTTCATAGGCATTGGCGTAACGGTGGCAGCAATCAAACCAAGGCTATTCAGCCTTTCTTCAGGACATCGGCTATTGAGTCTTTCCAGCGCTGCAATCCTTTTGTTGTGCTTCGGGGTTCCAAACCTCGCCACCACCTTGAACGCCACAAGATTCTATGCAATACTAGTTCCATTCCTAGCTCCTTTTTTCGTTATCGGGGGGGCGTTTCTCGTTGATGTGATTGTTAGATCTGTTTCGACGGTTTTGCCTAAACCTAGGAGGATAAGCGTTAGGAACCTTGGACTATACACGGTTACCTTCGTATTGATAGCTACTTTTCTTTTCCAGGTAGGATTTGTCAACCACGTTACAAATGACTATCCTTACTCCTACTCACTGGACTTGGACAGAAAAGAAAAGTCGAATAGTCTCAGTATCAAAACCACAACACATAGCCTTTACTTCCTAGATCAGGAAGTTCGTAGCTCGGAATGGCTAGCAGGAACGGCAAATGTTAATCTCAAGATTTATGCTGATTGGAATTCACAATGCTCTGTCTTGAAAAGCTACGCGACATTGGCGGATGACAGAATGATTCAGATCACAAATGGCAGTGAACCCGAGTCTCAGACTTACATCTATCTGAAATATCTGACTGTTCAGTTGGGTTTGATTTCACTGCAAGATGGTGGCTTCCTTAACTCCTCTACTGCGTTGCCTGCCTTGGCAAGCTATGATCAAGTGTACTCGAACGGAATAAGCGACGTCTATTTTGTCCCTTGACCTAGAAAGGCGTTTGGATAGGCTCAGACTTGATGGTTGAAATGAGAAATGCAGGTGCCAAAGTCTGGAACACCGCGCTTGAAAAGGCCCATGCTCTTGGGCAACGTTTTTCTGTGATTGCTACATTGCACCATCACTTGGAGAGGCAAAAATATTGACGGGAGATCTGGTAGGGGGATTTTGTAGATGCTTCTTGGTAACAGACATTCTGCGCGCGCATGCTTGTTTGCATCCTCTTATTAGTTATGATAACTTTGTAAGAGCAGTAAGATGTCCCAAAGAGACACTACGCCACATTTTAAAGAAAATGGCTCGTGGAAAAACGCTTTAGTGTGAGGTCTAATTTTTTCACTACTTACCAAAGAAAAAATAGAGATGCAAATGTTCACGCACCTAAAGGCCTTAGCGAATTCGAGACGAATTTGAAAGCAGAACATCATCAACGAAAATGATGAATTTAGGTTAGCCCGTGTTCAGATATACTGGGCTTGCAAGCTCAACATTAGAGTCTACATCCCTTATACGAAAGTAGAATGGTGGCGAAAGAGGCACAGTAATCTCATGGTTTTCGGTCGGCGTGGGTTCGAACAGAATCGTTCCGTTTACATAGTCGATGTCCACGTATGGCAACAATGACCCTGTTTTGGGTGTCGCTGTGAATATTGGTGTCTGGCTGTACTCAACCTTTCCCGTGGTTGGAAGCGAGGTTCGCCATATAATGGTTGAACCTATTGCGTATGACCGCGACTGCTTAAATACTGGGTATGCTCCTTTGGCACAACTGTCTCGTATCGCCGCGAGATATGGTGTAACATCGGTGAAGCCTGATGCGGAGAAACCTGGACCACCGTATCTCCAAATTATGAAGCCGTTGCAGCCTCTTTGTCGCAGGTAATCTATTTCCTGAACCCAGAAATTTATGGGAACGGCGCTAACACCAGACCCTGAGCCGCCTTGAGTTATGAACGGCACAAGGGGAATCGCACCTTTGTCGCCTCCAGTATGGTACTGAATCACGTTGTCCATTGTAGTGATGAGGCTACTCATGCTATTAGTATATCTCATTGGGTTCAGAGTGTCAATCCAGCCTTGAGAAATCCAGTAAGCAGGGTCTTGAGCCATATAGTCTTTATAGTAATCTGGGGTCCATCCTGCGTAAGGCGACCATATGTCAGCCGTGAAAATTAGGTTTGGGTTTTTGGCCAATGCCCATTGTCGCACATCTCTGATAATGTTGTTTATCGGGGTACATCGCCATTCCGCAAAGTCTGCCCAATGTGAACTACCATGGTAATAATCACTCCAAGTTCCAGTGAATGTTTTTCCGTTTTGTGCTAGCCATTTTTGAAACGCCGCTTTGCACTCGCTGCAATAGCATACACCATAGGAGTCTATGCCCTCACCTGACATTGGGGTGCGCACGTAGTCGTGGTTTATGTCCACAATGTCTGGGAAAAGCGTGAGCATAGTTTCAACTACCTGCTTAACGCGTGCTCTTGTCGATGCTCTTTGGAGGCAACACCAGTCTACATAGCTGCCACTTGCATCCACCATCCGCCAATCTGGGTTACTACCCCCTAGACCGTATGGAAGAATGTCAGTATCGTAGCTAGAGTCATACCCGTAATAGAGGAATAGGACGTGAAGCTCCAAGCCGTATGTTTTGCACGCGGTTATCATGTCTTGGAAATGGCTGAGCATTGAGCCTGTCCAAGCAAATGGATTGACCTCCAGATATACTGCGTTGAAACCATAGCTAGCGAGTGTTTGGCAAATAAGGTTGTCATCATGCGAATACTTCGAGAGAAACTTCACGAGAACACCGCGCCATTCGCTTCGATACGCTTTCGAAAAGCCCCCTGAATAGTCTATTGTTCCGTTAGAGGCAATATGAGCGGCAGAATCTAGAGGTGCTGCACTTGCCGCAATTATCAGAAATGCTAGTAGAACTGGAACAACAAGACTGCGCGCGCTCGTGCGCTTTCCTGAGATCAAGGTCATTGTCCAACACCTTTTAGTTATTATTGCGTGTCAAGGGGTTTAAATGTTCGTGTTTAAATGTTCGCCACGTATACTAATAATTCGTGGAGACTATTAAATCTTACGTATTACGATTTAACGCTCAAGTAGCGCGTGCGCTAATAGATTATGAGAAGAGCGCGGCCTCTAAGACCATTACGAGGGTGTTAGCGTGTTTGTTGAAGAAATGAAGAGCGGAAGTGAATGGGAGGCTTTTCTCCAATTCTCCCAAGCACGAACTTTCTACCACAGTCTGAAGTGGAAAGAAGTTATTGAAAGATCATTTCCTCATCGTGCAATGTACCTAGTAGTAAGAGATGGCGGGGGAAGATTAGTAGGGGTGTGTCCTGGATTCATCACTGAGTCATTGCACATCAAAATCTACGACTCAACTCCTTACTCAGATTATGGCGGACCCGCAATTGAGACTCCATACGTCGCCAGGGCCTCTTTTGCCATACTGGATTTTCTCAGACAACTTTCGTCATCCCAAGGTCTTGCATTCGCGAGATTTCTAGTGACTGAAAAGGCGTTGGCGAGGCATCTGGGATCACCGATAAGTCATACTGAGTCAAACTTTGGTGTGATGGAGATAAACCTGACTGCAACACCGTCACAATTCATATGGAGCCACGTATTTTCTAAAAACCGCCGGCAGAAATTCAACCAGATGGAGCGAAAAGGCTTCCAAGTTCGTGAGGCTCGCACGAGATCAGATCTGCAAGTTTTCTACAATCTATATCTTAGAAATATGATGCATATAGGTGCTCGGCCTTACCCTTATAGTCTCATGGAAAGCATTTGGGATACACTTTACCCATCATTTGTCCGGATCTGGATTTTGGAGAACAGAAAACCGCTTGCAGCTAATCTTTACTTCCGATATGCACAAAAGTCGTTTTGGGCCTATGCAGGTATAGACAGAAACGAGACGCTGGTTTACCCTTTGCTGAACTACCTAATTTGGACAGAGACCAAGAAAGCTGAGGAAGAAGGCCTCTTGCAGTTGTCATTAGGGTCGACACCAAGCGATCCTGATAGCATGTATTTCATTCAGAAATCATCTATGGGGAGCGAGTTCCACCCCCAGACGATCTGCTGGCATCCGTTAAGCCCATCAGGCCAGATCCTGATTCAGATGAGACCATTCGCTGCCTTTGCATGGAAGACTTTCAGGGGGGCCTCTCCAAAACTTCTTGAAAGGATCCTTGAGCGCAAACTGGCCAGTCTATGATAAGCAATGGACGTGACAATTACTTAGCACGATGCTCTAGTTTGCAGTTAGGCCAAAGGGTCCATTAGTTCATAAGGCGACAAAACGCTTGGTGACGAGAACAATGAATGTCCACATAAGAACGATAAAAGATGCCGATGAGATAAGTCGAATTCAAGACAGCTGGGATTCACTCGCAAGCAGATGCAGTCGAAATCCCTTTCTCCTCACGGACCTTGTCAGGCCCTTCATTCCTCTGGACAAAGCAAACGGATGGAATCCGCTGATCGTGACTATATCAGATGAAAAACGCTTGTTGGGAGTAGTACCATTGACGGTGAAGAGAGTCTACGGACTCAAGCTTGCTAGGTTCATTGTCAAACCGTCGCACTCACCAGATTTCATAATATGCAGCAAGGACAGAAACAGCTATGCGTCATTATCTATTGACTACATATTCAATCACCTAGGGTGCCAGATTCTCAGCTTGGGTTTCGAGGGAAAGTCGCAGGATTCAAGATCTCTCATGCATGATTTCAAAGCGTTAGGGATCCATTATTCTTCCGGGTCTCAAATGGGACATCGCGTGCTTCCAATCACTTTAACTTGGGAGGAGTTTGAGAGGCTAAAAGGAGGCAAATTTAGACGCAAGTTTAGGAAAATCGAGAGAAATCTTGACAACCTCGGAGCATGGAAGATAATCCACATGGTTGGGAGCGAAGTAGGTCAAGAGATCTTGGACAAGATACTTGAGGTTGAGAGAGAAAGCTGGAAGGAGACTTGGAGAGCAAAGAAGGGTTCAGACATAGATGACGTACTGATGGCTATATGGAGCGGATTGAAGGGGGTTACTAAGACACGATCAGACCTTGAATGGGGTGTGTATTTTCTTGAAGTAGAAGGTCATCCCATAGCCTATTCTTTGGTCATCTGTTACGCAGGTGTTGCCTACATAACCAAAACCTCCTACAAAGCTCAATACAGAAGATTCTATCCAGGAATTTACATCAATCACGCAGCTATCCGAAATCTATGGAATACGAGAACTTACAGGCTGATTGATTTTCTGACGGATCTACAATTTATGGAGACTTGGACTGACATCGTCGTTGAACGCTGTGTCTTCGTAATGTCAAAGAATCCATTTCTGCCACTAGTGATTGGTTCCTTTCTCCTCAATGACAAGATCAAGAAGAGAATGGGGGCTACGTTCAAGAAAGCAATAGAAAGATTTCCCCTATTCACAGCTATTTGAGATTGCAGGTCTGGTTATCTAGTATGCGCTCGCTCAGAAAACGTTCCGGATTTCGGAAGGCTGACAGAGGAATCCTTAGCCTAGCTGAAGGAGAGCTCGTTGAAGTGAAGACCGCACAAGAGATCTATCAAACCCTCGATCGGAATTTCGAATATGAGGGATTGCCATTTATGGATGAGATGTGGCAGTATTGCGGAAGGCAGCTTATGGTTTTGAAGCGGACTGCGAGAATAATCGTTGAGGGTGTTGGAACCAGATATCTGAAAAACACGGTAATTCTCCAAGATGCTGAGTGCAGTGGGCAAGCTCATGAAGATTGCGAGAGAACATGCCCGATTCTTTGGAAGGAGGCCTGGCTTAGGCGACCACATATTGATTCGATTTTCGCCGACGGCCACACCAAACCTATTGAGCGTGTTATTGATCAAGAACGACATGAGGCATCAGGGTTCCCTTGTCAGTCAGTCAGTCTCGTCAAGGCAAGCTCAGATCTCCCATTTTGGAATCCTAGGAGATACCTGCTTACTGCAAGGGCTGGAGATTTTCGCCCGCTGCTAATATCACTGAAGCTCAGTATCACAAAACTGTTGACTGGCAAGAGTCGACCAGGGCTTCCGTCCCACGTAAGAAGAACTCCCACAGCGACGCTAGGCTTGAGATCCGGCGAGCTGGTCATGGTGAGAAGTAGAGAAGAGATCCTTGCAACGCTTGATTCTTCAGGAAAGAACCGAGGGTTGGAGTTCACACCTGAAATGGAGAAGTACTGTGGCAGAAAGATCAGAGTGTTAAAAAGAGTCGACAAGATGATGAACGAAAAAACTGGGAAGATGCGCCAAATCGCGAATACTGTAATCCTGGAAGGAACCAATTGTGATGGATATTCTCATGGTGGTTGCCCTAGAGCATGCTATTGCTTGTGGAGAGAGATCTGGCTTTCGAGAGCAGCGGGATAATCGACCTCAACCGCGGGTTCGTGAATACAGAGAGCGCGCCTCAAGCTATTTTACTGTGGGGATGCTTTTTGAGAGTTCAGCAGGTTAAGGCGTACTAGGTGGCTCTGCACTATATTGAGCCTTTTCGCACCTCCTCGAAAGCGACCACTGTCGCAAACCGCATCATGAGAAGAACCGCAAAGTAGTTCATTCAAAGACTGTTCCCCGAATATGGGGCTGGCAAAAGAAGCCCCAATATTGTCCTCAAGATATTTAGCGCGCGCTGAAGAGAGCGGATGATTCGCATCGTGAAAATAAGCCAGGGGCAGGAGTTGAACCTACATGAGCAGCTCTGCAAGCTGCCGCCTTAACACCTCGGCCACCCCGGCATGTAGTGAAAAAACAGAGCCAATAAATAAACAATATGAAATCTAGATAGTAATTTCCGCTAAGTTGCAGCCTGATGCAGCTATCCTTTGCTTCTTGTCACGACGAACCAACCTTTTCATAAACTAGAGCTGAACACTCGCGCTTAGAGAGTGTCCGAAGCCTTGATGAACGCCTCTAATCCATCCCTCAGGGATATCTTGGGATTGTAGTGCAGTTTCTTTCTTGCTTTTGATATGTCAGCCACACTGTGTTCTATGTCGCCTTTCCTAGGTTCAGAATACACAAGCTTTAGATGCTTTTTGTTGGTGATTTCCAACAGTGTATTGGCCAGCTGACTTATCGTTGTCGCTACACCGCTTCCGATGTTGATGGTTTCTCCTACGACTTCTTCAGTCGTCAAGGATAGTATGTTCGCTTCGGCGACGTCATGAACGTGAACGAAATCCCTTGTTTGATTGCCGTCACCAAAAATCTCCAGTGGAAGGTTTTTCAATGTTCGATTGATGAATTGAGTTATGACGCCGCTGTACTCGTTGTAGCTCTGTCTTGGACCATAAACGTTGAAGTAACGCAAACAAACAGTTTCAAGCCCATAAGTGTCACCAAAAACCTTCACATAGTCTTCTGCTGCCAATTTTGAAACTCCATAGGGAGACGCTGGTCTAGGCAAGCAATCTTCCTTTATAGGAACTGTCTCGATGTTTCCATACACTGCAGATGATGAGGCGTAAATGAAACGCTTGACTCCTGAATCTACTGAAGCTTTTAGCAGATTCATTGTTCCACCAACGTTCACCTCATTGGTCAAAACAGGGTTCTCAATAGATTGCGTGACGCTGATCATGGCCGCATGATGGATAATGGCTTCTGCATCTTCAACAGAATCCTTCACAACTTGGGCATCTCTAATATCGCCCCGAACAAAACGCAGTCTCTTGTCATTCCTGTGTTTGGCGATGTTCTCAAGCCGTCCTCCCAGCAAACTATCTATGATCACGACTTCTAAGTCTTCAGCTAAGAGCCGATCCACAACGTGGCTGCCGATGAACCCAGCTCCTCCCGTTACGAGAACTTTGGAACGATTACGCATATACCCGCTCACTTTTCTCAAGATATCAATAGGTCAGTCTTAAGCCTTCTTATCAAGCATCACAAAACAGAAATCCTCGATAATCGCTCTTAATCGACCTTCGAATGGAGTTGATAGATTCTTGGAAAAAGCTTTCAAGATGGGCAAGGTTTCCGCAACTGGTGGCCTCAAACTATTTCTCGGTGTGTCAATCTCGACCGTGATAATGGCTGTCGGAACGGTAGTATTGGCAAGGCTTCTCTCCCAAGACGAGTATGGAATGTACTCAATTGCCCTGATCCCGTCTTTGATGATAAACTTGTTTCGAGATTGGGGCGTAAACTCTGCTGCGACGAGATACATAGCTCAGTTTAGAGCAACGAACAATGAGGAAGATGTGCGTGATATAGTCGTAGCAGGGCTTGTCTTTGAGACGATAGCAGGCCTCGCTCTCTCCTTGGTTTCAGTATTTCTAGCGATCTTCATTGCCACAACAGTTTTCCACAGGCCAGAATCGGCACCTCTAATATCAATAGTATCCGTCACGACACTTTCAGGAGCAATTCTGACAGCGACCCAGTCGATCTTCGTAGGCTATGAGAGGATGGGACTCAACAGCCTGACGTTGATATGTCAAGCAATAGCAAAGATAGCGATATCAATTTCGCTAGTTCTTCTTGGGTATGGAGCCTTCGGCGCAGTGATCGGTTACACCTTCTCATTCATAGTTGCAGGCATTGTGGGCATAGCAACGGTTTACTTCGCCGTTTTCAAGCAACTGAAAAGAACCAAGAAGAACGGATCTGGAATGACCAAAACTTTGAAAATGATGCTGCACTATGGAGTGCCATTTTCGATATCCGCAGTCTTGTCTGGCTTTCTGGTACAGTTCAACAATTTTGCAATGGTTTCGAATTTCACCAATCTAGTCATAGGCAACTATCAGGTCACAGTGAATTTCTCGGTCATTCTGACTTTTATTACCCTCCCAATATCGACTGTGCTGTTCCCCGCCTTTGCGAAACTTGATCCGCGAAACGAAAAGCAGCTATTAGGAACCGTTTACGCCTCTTCAGTGAAATATGCTTCTGTGTTGCTAGTGCCAGCCACCATGGCCATGATGGTTCTTTCAAAACCTATAGTCAGCACCCTATTTGGAGACAAATGGACATACGCCCCATTCTTTCTCACGGTTTACGTCATAAGCAATCTCCTCATAGTCTTGGGAAGCCTAAGCATGAACAGCCTCCTAGCTGGACTCGGAGAAACAAAAATGCTAATGATACTAAACGCATTAACATTGATTCTCGACATCCCTCTAGTCTTGCTTCTCATCCCCGCGTTCGGAATCTTGGGAATGATCGTCGGAGCACTCCTCGCTGGGTTGCCAAGCCTATTCTATGGGCTTTTTTGGGCGTGGAGAAGATATGGAGTCAAGGCGGACTTCAAATCCTCAGCGAAATTGCTCACAGCGTCCATAATTGCGACCTTGGCAACATACCTACTTGTGAACTTACTAAATGTAGCTGAGTGGGCGAAACTGGTGGCAGGGCTGACAGCTTTCTTCGCGGTCTTTATTCTCATGGCTCCTGCACTTGGTGCCATCAATCAAAGCGACATCAACAACCTCAGAGTCATGTTCTCAGGGCTAGGATTGATTTCAAAATTGCTGAACATTCCTTTGACTATAGCAGAAAAAATAGCACGAATCACCATCTTGCTAGGAGCAAGAGGATCCAAGAAGTAATATTCTGATGCCAATGAAGAATTTGCGAAGTTCCTTAGTGAAGCTCCTAACCCCTTCAAAGAGAACTATATTGCTGATCGCCACCGTTGCAGCAGTCACCCTAGTGCTCAGCACCATCGTCTTCTTCTTCCTGAGCAGATTCGCCAACATAAGCATCCCGAGCCTTGGAAACATACGCACAATAGGCGTTGAAGTTTCGGGTGCAGACATAGTCCTCGCAGATCAAGAAGAACACATTGACTGGGGCACCGTATATCCCGGAACATTCACAAACCGTTCGTTCTACGTGCAAAGCATATCAAATGTGGACGCAAAACTCCGACTTGAGGCAACAGAATGGATTTTCAGAAACTCCACAGATCAAATAGTTGCCGGGCCAAGCGACTTCTCACAATTCGCAAATCTAACATGGAACTACGATAACAAGACAGTAAGCCCACGTGAAGTTCTGTACGTTACCTTGACCCTTTCAATGAACAATTCCCTTGAGTTCATCGAATTTCTGATCGACAATAAAGTCACGAGTTTCAGCTTCGACATAACCATTCGCGCAATCGAAGAGTAGACAAATCCTTCAGGACAAAACACAGTAGCAATACAGCAAACCGACGAATTCCATGAGAAATCATACAGCAAATAGAGTTTTCATCGAGAACAATTCAATAAATGTTCTATATCGCATCTCCATATAAGCTTAATATACCGCGTTTGATTTCCCTTCCGAGGGAAAGGAGAGGCTAATGTACCGTTCAGTGATCTCAGTGGTCATTCCAGCGTACAATGAGGAGAAGACCATCGGCCACGTAATCGAAGAAACGATTTCGGCAATGGACAGTCTGCAGATGCCCTACGAGATAATCGTAGTCGACGACGGATCAAAAGACAACACAAGACGGATAGCCTCAACGTACAAGGCATTGGTTTTGTCCAACGCAAGAAACATGGGAAAAGGCTACGCTCTAAGAAGAGGATTTCGCCACGCCCAAGGGGATATCGTAGTTACAATTGACGCAGATGGAGCACACAGCCCGAAAGAAATACAGCATCTCGTCACTCCTTTGTTGAATGGCACTGATATCGTGGCTGGTTCAAGATTCCTGGGCAGTGGTAAGTACTCAATGTCAAGACTTAACCGCATAGGCAATCTCGTCTTTAACATAATGATCATGACCCTGACTGGAAAACGTATTACAGACAGCCAATCAGGATTCAGAGCAGTCAAGAAGAATGTTCTAAAGAGACTTAATTTGTTGTCACTTGGTTACGACATTGAAACTGAAATCACGGTCAAGGGACTGAAGAATGGCTTCACCTTCCAGGAAAAGCCGATAAGCTGCGAAAAAAGGCAATACAGCAACTCAAAGCTGAAGATACTCTCAGACGGAGCGAAAATACTGAAGACAATTCTGAAAGCCAACGCTTCAAGAATTGAGCATTACCCCTTAGTCGTTAACTGATTTCCCGAAACCTATTCGCCACCCACGTGTGATGACGCGCGCGGGACGCCTGAAACATTGCTCTATGGTATCGACTAGATTCCGAGACTTCTAGGAGAATCTTCTAGAACAAACATTCATAGCGGTTTTTAAACCAGTTTCCTCTCTGGTAGTCGTTACAAAGGAAAAAGGCAAAGCAGTAAAGGGGAGCGATGAGAACGAAACCCAATTTGATCGCAGTATTGATCTTGTCAACTATTACTCTGTTGGCACCTAGTCTAGCATATGCTAATGTTGTTTCCATCAACTTGCCACCAGATGAAGTATCCATGAGAATAATACACCCAGCTCCCAATTGCTATTATTACGTCGTACTGAGCGACATCCCTTCAGGATACCACGTTTCAAACGGACAATACCTCGGATGGTGCGTTGACGAATATCACTGCATTTACACCGATGTGACATATAAAGCGAGGATATATTCCTCATACGATCCGAGCAACCCGCATCCTGACGAAGACTGGGACAAGGTAAACTACATAATAAACCACAAGCAAGGTCTCCTAGGCGAAGTTCAAGCAGCTATATGGCGATACGTTAATAGCGGCATCATGCCAAAAACAGCCGCAGGCCAAGCCATGGTCAACGACGCAGATGCCAATGGTGAAGGCTTCGTCCCGGGACCAGGTCAAGTGATGGCAGTGGTGCTCTGGGTCAATTCCAGCATTCAAGTTGCTATTGTAGAGGTCTTTGTACCACTGCGGAATGTTGTTCCAGAATACCCATTCGGTCCATTCCTAGGCGTAGTCACTTTCATCATAGCACTCGGTCTATTCAAATATAGACACCCAGTGCTTGGAGTCTTCAAATTTAGACCATCATAGAGAGCTTTGCTCCTTTTCTGAACTTTAGCTCACGGGATATTTCAATTCGTGCGAATCCGAAATGTACATCTGAAGGCTCTCAGTATCAAACTCAGGCAGAAGAGATTTGGCGGTTTCCGATGGAAAAATCAAGATACATACTTGCAGCAGCCTTCATGAGAGCCAAATCTCATTATCAATATATTCTCTCGGCTGGTCTGATAGCAGCAATCGTCCTGTTAGTCTATGCGCGCGATCTCGAAATACTTGCAAACGAAACTTTGCAGAACGAAGCCCTCAACCACGTGCTCTTGTTACCTTTCTTCGCAGGCTTCCTTTTCTATCTAAAGAGAGACATGGTCAAAGGCTCAATGGCTCTGGAAAAGCTGCGGAAAAAAACGAAAGTAAAGTACGTTGATGAAATGATCGGCGTGATCTTGTGCCTTATTTCATTTCTCATCTATTGGTACGGCTCCTACACTTTCTACCCACTGGAATACCACATGTTTTCACTTCCGATCCTGCTGGCCGGAATCACTTTAATCATGTTCAACCTGAAGGTACTGACCGTGCTCATTTTCCCAATACTGTTCCTATTCTTCATCGTACCACTGCCAGCGGATTTCATGTATGCAATTGGCGGAACGATGGCCAACGTCAACACGCAAGCTTCATACAGCATATTGAAAGTCCTCGGCCTGCCCGTTTCTTTATCGACAACCTATGGTCCACCAACAATATTGTTAACAAAATCTCTGGGGCAACCAACATCATTCACGGTTGACTTGCCATGTTCTGGAATATACTCCTTGATAGCTTTCGCCATGTTTGCATTTTTCTTAACCATGGTGGTTTCAACATCAATTCCAAGAAAAGCAGCCGTCGTGCTAATAGGATTCATAACGTTTGAAATCCTGAACATTGTTCGAATATCGACAATCATCTCCATCGCCTATTGGTTCGGCGAGGAAATCGCGATGTACCTATTCCACGCTGTTGCCGGCCTAATTCTTATATTCGTTGGAATGATCTTCACTCTATTTGCTGCGGAGAAATTCCTGAAGATTCAGATTCTACCTACGTCCCAAAAGCAACAACCATGCCCTGAGTGCACAAAAGACTCCCAGAACTTCTGCCCAAACTGCGGCAAACTGCTTGCCCCGCTTCAGAAGCATATCTCAAGGGAATCCTGGGCAAAGCTCACCCTACTATTGCTGGCTTGCTCAATTGTCACTCTGAGCATCAACGCTCCCACCTTCGTTGCTGCCCAGGGGCCGATTGGCGTCACATCAAGTGTAGGCTGGGAAAACGCAACCGACGTCTTCCCTCAACTCCCGGAGTATAGACTTGCATTTCTATATCGGGACACAGATTATGAAAAGATAAGCCGCCAAGATGCTTCGCTGATGTACGCATACCTTCCAGACAACTATTCGATGCCAACAGTCTACGTTTCGGTGGGGATCTCAAGCAGCATCTCAAACCTTCACAGCTGGGAAGTATGTCTAGTAACTTGGCAAACCGCCCAAGGGCAGTACCCACTAGTATCAGTATTGGACTCAAGAGACACACAGCTTTTGCAGGACGTTCCGCTGATAGCTCGCTACATGGTCTTCGTAAGTCCGTACAACTACACGCAAGTGACACTCTACTGGTATGAAAAAATCGCGTTCAACACGGGAATAACAGTGGAGCAGAAATACGCCAGAATAAGCCTAATAATCCTGACAGAAGTCTCATCACCCTACAGCCAATTCGAAAACGAGTTATCAGGCATCGGACAAAACATCGCGTCCTACTGGGAACCACTAAAAACCCAATCCCTCATTTCTCTGGGTATCCCTTTACAGCAATCTCTGTTGATATTTTCAGTTGGGTTTGTAGCTTTCACGAAGATGGCCCAATACTCAAATGATTGGAGAAAGAAAGCAAACAACGTGCAACTCTTCAATAGATTCGCCTCAGCAAGGGAAAAAACAGTACTTCAGACAGCTCTTGACGTATCCAAAAACAAAAAAGCGATCGAAACGCGAGACATCAGAGATGCCCTGAGAGACAGAATCGGAAGGAAGGTCAAGCTTGAGACCTTGCTGCGCATATTAAACCATCTGGAAGAGTACGGACTCATAGGAAAAGACATAATGACGGTAAACAATCAACCTAGACTGGTATGGAAGACTAAGTATTAGACATCAAGAAGGCTTAAGAGGCTATCAGCATCACTTTTTCAAGAAGAAAATGTCAGCAAACGAGACGCAGAAAACGAAGGTAGAATCACTCGATCCTACGGCGATGCAGTGCGAAACAGAAGGAACCGAAGAACCGCAAGCAGAAGTTGAAAGCTTGAAATCCAAACAGTCAGAGTGGTTCCAGCCACTTAGAATCGGCGCAATATTCATAATCACAGGCGCTTCATCGCTCACAATCTCGATAATTGAAAACTCCCAAGTCTTGGCCTTCATTGGCCTAGGTCTAGCTTTCTGGGGAGCACTCTTCCTATTCATCAGACCGATAAAATACGTCGAAAGCAGTTTACTAGACTCCATTGCAACCTCAGAATACAAAACGATAGACCGTATGACAAGAGATCTTAAACAAAAAGGCAAAAGCTACTACATACCCCCATACCCAGAAGAAGTCTACCTCCCAGAGCACCTGAAAGGCCTCAAAGACATGATAGTCTTCATATCCGCTGAGGGCAACACTACACCACCAGTGGAAGAGATCGCAAAAGGCAAGTTTTTCCTTGAGAACCCGAAAGGAATATGCATATCCCCACCGGGCCTCGGCCTCCTAACACGACTTGAAAAAGAGCTAGGAACAAACGCCGCGAAACTCGAGCTTGGTCTACTATGCGCGAACCTTCCGCGGATAATAGTTGAAGACTTTCAAATGGCAAGAGGAATCGATATGAGTGCAGAAGGAAACCACGTGTACGCCAAAATCTTCGACTCCACGTACAAACACCTCTACACTGATGAAACCCTGAAAAGCGTGCACCAGTTAGGGTGTCCTCTTGCAAGCGCAATAGCTTGTGCAATAGCAAAGAGTACAGGAAAAGTCGTCACGATCCAAAAAAACAAAGTATCGCCCGATGCCGAGACAGTCGAATTCTGGTACAGTTCCGTGGAAGGCTAAAAACGTGAGATTTCCTCTGTCAATATCAGATCTGGGTCTCTGGCTTGCCGTTACAGCGATAGTTCTGTTGGTGACCTCCGAGCTTCTGCTATCTTCGTTTCCCTACCTTGCAGACATAGTCATAGACAAGAAACGCATAAGACTAGTGGCGCTCGCACTGGGAACAGGATTTCTGGCGACAGTGGTCATGAGAGTGTTTCAACTTTTCTGAGAATTCGCGGGCAAACTATCATGAGGAAAAGACTTAGAAGAGTTCTATAAGTTTGTTCCACTAACCTATATATACCCCCATGCGCTTCACTAATAAAAGGAGAAGGTGTCAGATATGAGGAGAGCTGTACAAATCTGCATACTATTAGGTATTTTGTTCATAATATTGATTCCGATTCTTGCGAACAAAGCATTAGCTGAGGAAACTGAGCCTAACCCGATCGAAGACGAAAGTGATCCAATGGCAATCTTGGTCGTACGCGTTGACCCGAATCTTCCAAACGTTGAAGTCTCAGTTGCGGCCATTGACGGCGGATGGGTCAAAGTTGACGATGGAAGCTGGTTCTGGAATTGGCGCAGCTCAGTGAAGACAACAACAAACGGTCAAGGGAATGCAAGATTCAGAATTTTTCGACTCATAGGCTCTCAAATGGTCGTAAACATCAAGGTCAATGGACACACTATAAGGCGTGTGTACAGACTTGAACAAGTCTGGAAGGCGCCAACTTACATCGAAACCGTCCCAGGGACGCCTACACAGGTGGTTCCAGAGACTCCATTGGGACCAGCCATCGCCTCAGTCTCAATGATAGCTGCGCTAGGAGCCTTCTTCGGAATACGCCGAAAGAAGCTGACACTCAGCAGTTAACCCGCGACAGACGTTCCGCGCCTAGAGTCCCATATTCGCTGCATTTGGGAATTGATTGAGATTCTGCAAAAAGAGGAAAGGATTTTTGTAGAAGGCTAAGGCGTCTCAGTTCCGATTATTGTTATGTCAAAGCTGAAGCTCGTGATTCCGCTGATGTTAGGCGAGACTGTCAAGGTTAGCACACCAGTAGCGACACCTCCACTTCCCAGATTGTAGCCTGTGCAATTCCAGCTGAATGCCAAATGGCTCGAGGCAGATGTCGGGTTCCAGTTGCTAGTAGCAATGCTAAGCGTCGCTGGTATAGTGCCGTTGTTTTTTACGTAGACTGGGTAGCTTCTTGTCATGCTGGGTTCAAGATTCCCCCAGTTGATAGATGTTGTTTCGTTAGTGCATGCAGAGTTCCAATAGACGCCGACTCCGACTGCCTTGACGGTTCCATTGTTTGAAACTGTCCTATTCGCTACGAGCAAAGCTGAGACCAGAACCCCAACAACTAGGCCGACTGCAGCTACTGCAAAGACTATTCCAACCGTGATTCGTTCCATTGCCATGTTGTCTTCACTTGCGTAATCGTGAATCGTAATTCTTAATAAACGTTATTGCTGGCCTGCTCTACACTACTACACTTTCAAGACCACTAACGGACAACACTCTGCGTGAAGACAAATTCGGAAAAATAGGATTCTGATTGCCGCGGGTTGTGTTCTCGCCGGGTCAGACAAGCATCATGAGGGAAATCAAGAAGAAGCGCAAATCCTCGGATAGTCTTTTTCAACCGCGAGTTTGAAAGTCAAGATGCATTCCGCAATGAAAAAATGCTGCGGCTGCTTGACTCCTAGACGGGAATATAAACCTCATCTAACCCGTTGTGTCTCCATTATATTGTTCGTAGTTGCACACGCGTAACTGAGTCGAAGTTGCGATCTCATCACAGAAACCAAGGCCGAAAAAAGGGCGTCGGCGCACAAAGGCATTCAAAATCAAAGACAAAGCACTAGGATGTCCTCATATTGGACGATGTGTCGCCGATCGTTTGAGACAGAGCTGGCTTCAATGGAAGCAGCTGAAGTACTAGCCTTTCTTTCCATAGTTTGACGACATCAAAGAGAAATCATGCGCGTCGATTTTTCCAGACCGGTCGAAATCAGCATCGGGATTCCATTCAGGGTCTACGGGAGTCGAACCGTATGCGATCGAAAAGACTGCTAGATCAGCTGGGCCAACAGTTCCATCATGATTAGCATCCCCAGCGTAATACTGTGAAGCGCCAACAACTATATCAAAACTAAAAGTCGTCACATTCTGTATCCTGTCAGAAACGTAAAGAGTCAGAGAAGCATTTACCGTCTGATTCAGAACGAGAACCGCTCCAGAGTATTCCAGAGTCAGCTTCATACTGCCCGAGGCTGCAGACGGAACCCAAGCGCCCGTGCTTGCAAAAATAT
>Ga0315279_10000788_pt1 | contig 57927 bp, 52 predicted proteins | sample YL17G06_20_MG_FD_203694 | JGI IMG/M metagenome (GOLD analysis project Ga0315279, IMG submission 203694) | Sediment microbial communities from Yellowstone Lake, YNP, Wyoming, USA - YL17G06_20 | ecosystem: Environmental > Aquatic > Freshwater > Lake > Sediment | place: USA: Wyoming | collected...
TTTTAGCACATACGCAGCCTGGTGGATAAAGCAAAGTATTAAGCGGGCTCTGTTAGAGAACGTTCAACTGGTGCACATCCCAACCTATATGGTGGGGTTGATAAATCACTGGCGGCATATCGCGGCAGAGCTTGAAAGCAGGCTCGGCAGACAACTTACCATCGAGGAGATGGCCGATATTATGAATCTGCCGCTGCGAAAGGCAACAATCATAAACCGCGTTGTCGAGACACTCGGCTCTGCAGCAGATAGCTCGAATTTGGATGAGTCGGATGAAGAGCCGGTGCTTGAGGCGACTGTGGTTGACCATAGTGCAGGTATGCCAGAGGAACATTTAGTTGCCAGCGAGGAAAAAACGAAGGTTTTGAAGCTGCTCAACAAGATAGAGCCGCGAGAAGCTACAATCCTGAGGTTACATTACGGCCTGGATGGCAGCAATCCGATGACGCTCAAAGAAATCGGCAAGAAATTGGACCTGACGCGTGAGAGAATCCGTCAGATTCGCCGTGATGCCCTCACCAAACTTTACGAGTATATGAACGAAGAGTAGCATCGCAGGTAAGTTGATTAAAACTTGCATTTTGCCGGCGGAATGCTAATAATAGATGCACTTACGCCGGTTCATAAATTGATACCAGGGAAGGTAAACAAATGACGAACAAGGTAGTTCAGTTGGAAAAGTTCATTCGCAGCATTCCTGATTGGCCTAAAAAGGGCATCCTATTTCGTGACATCACGCCGCTATTGGCCGACCCGCAGGCATTTGCAGCAGCCGTAGATACCTTATGCGCCGACTTTCGAGACGATGGAATCGAATATGTTGCTGCTGTGGAGGCGAGGGGATTTATATTCGGTGCAGCGGTTGCAAAAACACTCAGGGCCGGTTTTGTCCCTATCCGCAAGAAAGGCAAGCTGCCTTTTAGGACCGAAAGCGTCAGCTATGATTTAGAGTATGGCACCGATACTTTAGAAGTGCACAAGGACGCGATAAGAAAAGGAGCAAAGGTTTTAATGGTCGATGACCTATTGGCCACAGGTGGAACAATGGCAGCGGCCTGTAAGCTAATCACCAAAATTGGGGGAGAGATTGCAGGTATAGCATTTCTTATTGAGCTTAAGGAATTAGCGGGCCGAGATAAACTGAGCGAATATAAGATTCATACTGTCATATCTTACTGACAGTTTTTCCTGCCAAGTGCCATCAGGATGAGAGGATAGTGAGTAGCAAAAAGGTTTGTTTAGAAAGACAATCTCTGCGCCCCTGCCTAAACCTCTTTTGTTCAAACAGGTATCAAGCATAAAGAATTCAGCAACAGTTACCTTATACCCTTCGCCAGCTCATTAGAGCCACAGCGCCCAGTCCGAGCAAGGCAAAGGTTGCCGGCTCAGGAACCGGATACTGAGTCAGGGTGAAGGTGTAAGGTGAGCCGTCAGCAAAGGCTATCTTAAATCCCAGCTCAACAACCGCACCTATCGGCACCGCTTGCGGTTCCCCAAATTCGATTTTCCAATCGCTGGGGTACAGCTTATTCTGGAAATAATTGCTTGTGCCGCTACCTGCAACAAATGTTGCTTTGCCTCCTTGCTCGAGTTCGAATATGTAGCCCGTCCAGATAAAATTAGTCTCGTTCTTAACCTCAGTAGTCATAGTAAATTCTAAGTAGGCTTGAGCGTTCATCGTGATGTCAGGCGGAGCCGATGAGCTGTATGGGGAAACTACTCCACCATACTCTGGCAAGGTATCAGCAGCATCAGAGATAATGCTACCTAACGATGCTTGCACCGTGCTGCCGAAGGGTAAAATGACACCAATTAGTGTGAGAACAATTCTAAACTTCTTCATTTTGTTCTCCTCCCTGAGAAATTTTAATCCTGTCAATCCGTTTTTACATTCAACACTACCGTTAGTTTGCACACGGGCTGCGAAAAATGCAACAATTTTTTCTCACATTTTTGTCTCAAAATGCTCTCTTCGCCGTAGCTTGTTCATAACTATATTGAAAAAAAGGAGTTAGGTATGAAGAAAGTTTATCATTTTCCTAAAAATTATGCAAGAATCCATTGGATTTTGTTGCATCTTGTTTGCCGGTTGCAACTTTTGCTGATGAGTTTTGTGATGCGCAGCAGCAAACAAGAAATGAATAGCAAGTTTTTGCCGGCTTATTATGGTGCTCTCCTGGCAGAAACGATACGGTCGTTATTGTGAAAGTCTTTTTCAATTTTGACTTTGTAGAAGATGCCGGTTTGTTCGAGTAGCTCTCTGATGGCCTGGCCTTGTGCAAAACCTATTTCCAGCATCAATGCGCCATCGGACTTCAGGAAGGAAGGGGCGTTGTCAATAATCCTGCGATGGATGTCCAGGCCATCAGCTCCTGCAAATAAAGCCAATTTTGGCTCGTAGTCTTTTACGTTTTTGTCGAGGGTCTCAAACTCATCTGCGCTTACATAAGGAGGATTGGCAACAATCAGGTCAAATTTGTCTGCCTCCAGATAAGGCATAATAGGGTCGAACAGGTCGCCGCATAATAATCCGATTCGGTCTTTTAGCTTGTATTTTTCTACATTTTCAGCAGCGACCTTGAGGGCGGAAGCGGAAATGTCGGTTGCAATTATCTGTGCATTTGGATAGTTTCGCGCAATCGCTACAGCGATGCATCCGCAGCCAGTGCACAGGTCAAAGACCAGTTGAGCGTCGGGGCCTGCCCCGTTAGAAATTTTATTATTTTGTAGCATATTGCAAGACACATTAGAAAAGAAAGTTGTTTTTCTAACGTCGCCCACCATAGCATTTCTAACGGGGCGGGCGCGCAAAAATTCAATCGCGCGTTCTACGAGCAATTCTGTTTCGGGGCGCGGAATCATACAATCGCTATTTACATCAAGCTCCAGCGAATAAAATTCGGTTTTGCCGACAAGGTATGCAATTGGCTCATTCTGGCCGGCCCGCTTTGCTAAATCTTTTAATCGTTCCAGTTGCTCACTGGTGACAGATTTATTGAATTGTGTATATAGTTCAATTCGCTTCATTTGTAGAACGTGACCGAGCAAAAGTTCCGCACTCAGGCGAGGCTGGTCAATACCTTTTTTAGTAAGGTATTCGATTGTCCAGATTAGGAGCTTTTGTATCGTCCAGATATTATTATTCATCATCCGGTATTCCTGATTGGGATGCCAGCCGCACAAGGTTTATCAAGTATTTGTAACTGCCATATCGAATCCCGGCCGCACAAATGCGCGAGCATCAGGGAATGCCGTCTCAACCTGCCGCAGCAGCCTCTTCAGATTTACCAGCAGGTCGAGAATTGTATGTTCCTGTTGAGGAAAATGATTCAACAGCCTTCCCCACGCTGCAATTGAACGCTCAATACCGATAATGGCCACTTTCGCCGAGCCATTTGCGTCCTGCAAAGAGTATTCGAGATGCTCATGTTCGCCGCGTATCATTCCGCTCGCTGCACGGCAAAGCTTGACGTATATCTGATGCTGGTACCAGCGGACTACTTCAAGGCAATCATTGATGCTTACTGCCTCATCAACCGGCCTTGTGCCCGGGATGTTGGCCAAGGACACCGTCTGTAACTCGTCAGCTTTGTCTTCGAGCAGACCCTTATTTGAATCAAACCAGCTATCTACCTTTTTTACATACGAGAGAGCAGCATGACAATATGGCTGTTCTTTGACTTTTTTGTGCATCTGTTCCTGCTGCTTTGCTATTTCTTCGTGGTCTATAGAGTCAAGGTCGATTCCCTGCTCCTTCGCAGTTTCTTTGACCATTTCAAGAGTGAACTGAAAGACTTCAGACAATTTTTGCCAGAAGACCTTATTGTTTATGTCACGAGCTTGTGGTTCATCAAATTGCTCCTCGCTCAGTGCGAAGTTCATACATCGCGATGTCAGCGGACAACGCTCGCACCACCTATCACAATAATTATAAACGCCCGGGATAAATCTTGGGTCTTCAGCAAGCTTTTTGATATATTCTTTATCCATAAAATCTGCATCGAATAAAATCCCACCCGACCAAACTACTTATTGAAAAAGTACTGTCATAAAGCCGCCGACGGGATGGCCTCTAATGTCACGGCGTCTTATTCGACATAAGCAAAATCTTGTGGTGATTTTATGTTATGTCTGAATTCATGTCCACGATAAAATCCTTCACTTTTTACAGCTAAAGTCCATTCAAAAAGGGTAAATCGCCAGAAAAAAACGTTGAAGTATCCGGTAATCTATATTATTCTACCAGTATGGTTGATATGGCTAATATAGAAGAGGTTGCGAAACGTATCGGCGGTAATGCGAACGCTGATGCTGTTATTCTGTTTGGTTCTTATGCCAGAGGCAACGCTAATGAAAACAGCGATGTTGATTTTTTGGTTATAGCGGAAAGCAAGCTTCCTCGGTTCAAGCGCAGCCGGGAGATTTACAAACTCTTCAAACCATATCCGTTTGGGATGGATATCCTGGTTTATACACCAGCGGAAATAGAAAGAGGCCGTAAGATATCACAGTCGTTTGTTTCAACGGTACTGCGAGAAGGGAAGACAGTTTATGCCAAAGGGCGAAATTGAAACAGCAAGACAATGGGTGGCTAAAGCTGACAGTGACCTGCTAAACGCGGATAACAATCTTAAATCCAAAAATATCCCCTTCGATACGGTATGCTTTCACTGCCAGCAGGCAGCAGAAAAAATACTCAAGGCATACTTGATAGCCAATCAGAAGCCTTACCCCATTACTCATGACCTTTTCCTGCTGCTCGAGCAGATTCTTCAGCTCGACCCGGAAGCTGAAAGATTGCGTGATACGCTCGCTTTACTTGCCCCGTATGCTGTGGAGATACGATACCCAGACGATTACTTTATGCCCACAGGTCAGGATGCTGCGGAAGCAAGAAGAGCTGCCGCTGAAGTTTATGAATGGCTTAAATCGGTCTGCCCTGCGATTTTTTCGCAGTAGCATTTACAGCTTCTATGCCAAGGGTTAGGTGTAAACTTTGTCCATCATTCTGGGAAAGGCGATGCACTGTCTGATGTGCTTTTCGCCGGTTATCTGGAGCTTAATCTTTGCTTCCGAAGAAGGGGAAGAGCTGCTTGAGTTCGTCTATGGAGGGTCGGCGGCCATATTCGCACAGCTCAAACGCCTCGGCGCAGCGAATCTTTTGCCCTTTCTCCTGGCCGTAAAGCTCAATTAACTTTGCCCGGAACTTACTGGCGGTTGCCTCGTCTCTTGCAGCGAATCGCCGAAAAACTTCCTGCCGGCGCTCTTCGCGAGCAGCAGGCTCCTGCGGGACAGGGACAACCTTTTCAAAATTGCCGGTTGCCCACAGCGATTCAATCTGCGATTCGATGCACCAGAGCGCATTTGCCTTCTTTTCGAATACATCATCAATGCCGACAACGACACCCGGCTCAAACGGCTGGGGCTTTTGGAAATTGTCCACAAGGTACAAAAACACGGGGTTTTTGGCCAACTGCGGCACATCGGGGCAAAAGTGTGCAACGGTAACCATAAATGCTGCGTCCTGCATTAGTATGCCGGTGTATCGATGGTCCGGATGATAATCGTTTGGCCGATGGCCTATCACAATATCCGCTTTCCACTGGCGAATCAAACGCACAAACGTCTTGCGGTTTTCAAGCGTTGGCATAAGCTCACCATCGTGAATGTCGAGCACCTCGGTCTCGATACCGAGCACCTTAGCCGCATTTTTGACTTCTTCTGTTCTTCGTTTGGCAAGTGGTCCGCCGGCCATTGTTGCGTGGCCAATATCGCCATTTGTGACTGAAATAAATTTTACCTTGTGCCCTTGTGCGGCCCACATTGCCGCGACACCCCCAGCCCTGATTTCGCAGTCGTCCGGGTGCGCACCAAAAACGATAATCCGCAGTTTGCCCTCTTCAGACACAGGGACATTTTGAGCAGCAGAGAAGGAATAATTGCAAAGAACGAGTATCAATGTCGCTGCTGTCAGAACCCAAATTACCGAGCCAAGAATTTTCTTTTCCATAATTTTTCTCCTTCAATAAAAATGCTTAAATGTAAATCTTGTCCATCATTCTCGGAAAAGCGATGCACTGTCGGATATGCTTTTCGCCGGTTATCCAGGCGACAGTTCTTTCGACGCCCAGGCCGAACCCACCGTGCGGCACAGAGCCGTATTTTCGCAGGTCGAGATACCAACCGTAAGGTTCGGGATTTAGGCCCTGCCGGCGAATACGGTTTACGAGTCGCTCGTAATCATCTTCTCTGACTGAGCCGCCTATGATTTCGCCGAAGCCGGCGGGTGCAAGCAGGTCAAAATTCAGAACGACTTTCTCATTGGTCCTGTCGGTTTTCATATAAAAGGCCTTGACCTCTTTGGGATAATGAGAAACAAAGACGGGTTTATCGTGCATTTGAGAGATAATGGTTTCATCTGAGCCGCCGAGGTCCTTACCCCATTGAAACTCGGCAGCCAATTTAGCGTGCTTTGGATTGTTTTCGATTTTCGTATCCGTCTCGGCAAGGTCACTTTGCAATTCTATTAGCTCGGCAGCAATTTTGTCCTTCTGCCACTGCTTTAATTGGCCAGTTTGCTGTTTTTCGAGTTCGGCAATTTTAGATTCCAACTGCTTTTTTTGATTTTGCAATTCCTGTAATTCTTTTGCGAGAAAATCTGCGGTCTTTGAGCTTGTCAGTATTTCGACGGCCTCGCTGTAAGTGAGCCGGTAAAAGGGCGGCTTGACTTTTTCAAGTGCGGCAATATCGGCGCCGAGACTTTCAAGCTCCCCTTTGTTATTTTGCAGGACCTGTGCGACAATAAAGGATACAAAATTTTCAGCCAATTCGAGCAGGCCGTCCATTTCAATAAAAGCGACCTCCGGCTCAACCATCCAGAATTCGGTCAGATGCCGGCGGGTCTTGCTCTTTTCGGCCCTGAAAGTCGGGCCGAAACAATATACCTTGCCGAAGCTCATCGCAGCGGATTCCAGATACAGTTGGCCCGTCTGGGTAAGATGCAGCGGTGTGCCGAAGTAATCGACCGCGAAAAGCGATTGCTGGTCTTCGCCGACAATCGTTGTAAAGATTGGGGTGTCGATTAGAGTGAAGCCGTTATCGTTAAAAAATCTGCGGATGGCATCGATAACAGTGTGGCGGACCTTGCCGATGCACCACTGCCGCTGTGAGCGGAGGTGCAGGTGACGATGCTTGAGCAGAAAATCTACGCCGTGCGATTTCGGCGTAATGGGATACTCTTCCGATGGTGAAATTATCTGTGCATCGGTTACTGCCAGTTCGTAACCGCCGACACTTCTCTGTTCTGCTCTCACAATTCCGGTTACAGTAAGAGAGGATTCCTGGCCGATGTGATTGAGCTTCTCGAAAATTTCGTCAGGCACTTTGCCTTTTTCAGCCACGCATTGACACAGGCCGGTGCCGTCGCGAATTATCAGAAACTGGATTTTGCCGCTCGAACGACTGTTATACAGCCAGCCGGCAAGAGTAACTTCTTTGCCTTCATAATTGGATAAACGATTGATTGCCACATACGCATTATTCATAGTTCAATATCCCACAAGACCTGAGTTATTTTGGCCAGATATTTGTGGTTTCTCCATATAATGAAAAACGTTTGCCGTGGTTTTCATACTCAAATTGTTTTCCGCCGACCGGGTCTATAAATGCTTCAGCCGGTGCGATGGATTTTATTGCATCAAGGTCCGGTGGCCAATTGCCATTTTCATTTTTGTATTGTCTAATCGCCACTAAAAGCCGTGAGCCTCTACGATAAGTAAGACTCCTTATGTACACCTCGTGTATCCTATAGTAAGAAGCCGCGGATATATTTACAAGTGACTCAATCAAAAAGCGGTAGTTTAACTTAAATTGAGGCCGAACCTCATCCGGTATTTTTCCCCAATCAAAGTCGGGCTTGGTCATTACGTCATATTTTTCGTAACATTCGTCAAATATCTTACCAGCTTTTTGTGGTATAGGAGGCATAAAAAACCAGCCCAATAGAGTTCCTGCTTTTGCACGTTTTCTGCAGAAATAGGACAAAGTGGGCGGAGTCTGTTGTGGAAACCACATCTTAAACACCGCTGTCGGGTCGCGGCTTAATCTTACTTTGCCTTGTTGGTTAATTTCATAAAAAAAACTTAACATATTTTTCTGTAGTAACTTCTCATAAGTTAATACCTTGTCAAAATCCGAATTCCAGTTGTTTTTCAGGTCCGGCAGAAAATTAGCTATCAATTGAAGTTGCTGGTCGGTTGGCTCGCCTTCTATTATAAACCGATTAAGGTGCGTTAATGGCAGACTTTCGAGAGCAATACCTACCAAAAAATCTATTATTGCCGGCTGCTGATAGAGGTGTTTACCTATTCCAGGGATGGCCAGATATTTTTTAAGGCTGGCATCAATTCGACCTTCGGCTATATCATTGTTGGCAGATGAGATGAGCAAAAATGCACAGCGTCGCATTTTATTTAATCGCTCCGGACGTTCAGCCGTATTAGATGTGATTGGGAATTGGCATTTTTCGATTCTTGAGATTTCCAACAATGTATCTATTGTCTGTTGATGACCTTTGAGCCATTCAGCAGTTTCCGGATGGTCGCCTGACCGCCAGGGTTCATCCCTTGATTTGGCAAAGAATTTGGGCTGATTGGCATCTATGTCCAGAGACTCAAATAATTTGTTATAAGGTATGGCAGCGTTCTCGCTGCCCGGTATAGCATATTTAGCCTGCAGAGCGACAAATTCTTTATCAAAAGTATATGGCCGCCAGCCTTCATTGTTTTCAGGCAGAAAGACCCAGATAATTAGTATCACCACTACCGCAGCGACTGAAAGCCAGAACCATTTTACGGTGCCCTTCGGCAAAATGGTATGGGCCGCAAGCAGGATAAGCAAAAGCGCCAGCACCTTCCAGGGAGCATCAAAGATAAGCGCCCCAAGTATTAGCGCTGTAAGCAGCGCCAGCCAAATCCACTTGAAGATTCGCCTCATGATTCCGCGTTTTTTCTTTTTTTCAATTTGTTCAGGCATTTGTCAATCCTACCCATCGATATAAGTAGTGCCGTTTCCAATAAAAAACTGTTACTTTTTCATAACTTGTCAATAATGTGACAAACCTTTCCTTCGACTTTGCTCAGGACAGGTTTTTTTCGCCGATTTTCTGGATTCCCGCTTTCGCGGGAATGACAAAAAGTGATACTCACTTTTTGGAAACGGCAGTAGCTATTGGTCGTTACTATCTTCCTTTAGACTTAGGCGGCTTCCTCTGGGCGGCCAGATTAGCCAGTCGTCTTCTTTAACTTTGTAGCAATTATACTCCGCAGACCACTCAGTTGTATATTGTCCATTTTCATCAATGTTGTTTTTACCTCTGCTGTATAGTAGAAAATTATCTTCTGTGAGCTTATAGACAAAAGAGTCGTTATTAAATGGGTCAATAAAGATTTCTGCCGAAGCAAAGGGCCTGATTTCATTGAGATTTTCCGGCCAGCGCCCTGTCTTGTTCTTATGGCGTTTCAATTCGATGATGATTTGTCTGCCTCTATTACTTGCGATTCGCCGAAGATATAAATCATGAATCTGATAGAGGGACTTTTCGTGCATATCTACTATGAGCCCAATAAAGTAGGGATAGTTAAACCTTAGCTCACTACAGAAGTTCGGCCAGGAAAAAATAGGCGGAGGAGCTTTTTGCCAATCGAAATCGGGTTTTGCCATTGCATAGTATTTTTCGAAGCTGTTATCAATAATTTTAGAGGCCTTCTGTGGTGTGGAGGGCATAAAAAACCAGGCTGCTATTACTGCTGCTCTGGCGAGCTTTCTCTGTCGGTTAGTTAAATGTCGTTGATATTTTTCACGATACTGGGCTTTTATTATTGATATCGAATTGCGGCTTAGCCTTGTTTTACCCTGGGGATTTATTTCGTAAAAAAAACTTAATAAATCCTTTATCAATAACTTATCGTATTCGAGAAATTTAGGTATGTCGGAGCACCAGTCGTGTTTAACAGCTTTTAGGTTTTTTTCAACGGTGCTTAAATGAGATTCTGTGAGCTTATCGGTGACAATAAATTTTTTAATCTGCTTAGCTGCAATCTCTTCGATGGTGAACCCAATCAGCGTATCAAGCATTATCGGCTGCTGACGAATGTGGTCAACCATTTGATTAAGGCAAAGGCATTTCTCGAGTGCAGCATCGGCCCGACCTTCAGCTATATCGTTGTTGGCTGCACGGACGAGCAAAAAAGTCCACTGGCGCATCGCCAGCAGCACATCGTGATACTTGCTTAGTTGAGGAAAATCTGGCTTTATTGGTAATCGGCACTTTTCAACTCTTGATACATCAAGCAATTTTGATATTAGCTCTTGTTGGTCTTTAATCCACCTGGCAACATCAGGATACTCTGTGCTTTTCCAGAGTTCTATTCTGGTTAAAGACTCAACTTCCTCGCCAAAAAAATCAAAGGGAAAAACAATATCCCCATACATCTGCGATAGTTGATTGTAAATTGTTGCGGCGTTTTCGCTATCGGGGATTGCATATTTAGCCTGGAGGGCAGCCAATTCTTCGTCGAATGTATATGGCCTCCAGCCTTCGGTTTCATCGGGCAGGAAGACCCAGATAATCAGGATTATTATAATAACTACAACTGAAAGCCAGAACCATTTTATGGCTGCTTTCGGCAAAATGGTATGGGCCGCAAGCAGGATAAGCAAAAGCGCCAGCACCTTCCACGGAGCATCAATCATAAGCACCCCGAGTATTAGTGCTGTAAGTATCGCCAGCCAAATCCACCTGCAGATTTGCTTTATAATTCTTATCTTTTTCTTCTCCTCTGCCATTTTGTCTTCTGCCTCATCCATTTTAGCCGGCTTTATTATCAATCAATTTTCACCTTTATAACTACTTTGTGGACATTCGATGGGCCGTTGAGCTGACAACAGGGTATATGTCCATCCTGCGGAAAGAGGATACAGAACACCCCTGGTCGAAGCGTAACCATGCCGATTTTATCAGGTGCGTGGTAAAAAGCTATGTCCTTATCTTCTGAGTATGGCTGCGCGACCGCAAGCCCTTCTGTTGGCGCATAAGCGATTAACTCCTCGCCGCTCAAAACGGCTTGAATGTCGATATATTTTCTGTGGGCTTCGAGCTTGTCTGGCTGAATCGGTTTGGTCGTATAGTGCTGGATGATATAGTAGAGCTTGTCACCCTCGACGGCATATCGGCCATCTTGTTTCTTGGGCAGTGCACTATCTATCAGGATTTCAAAGGCCTTTGTGAATCTATCGTTCAAGGCTATATACAGGTGAGCGTTTTCTGTTTTATCCACAAACATTTTTTATACGTCCAGCTTTTCCCGAAAATAGTTTCGCACCTGGCTGATGACGCCGGAGACGTCTGATTGCTGATTATGGATAACTTGCTCTACGAAGCGCCGCATGCTCGCTCTATGGCCAGCCTGTCAACCTCCATGCTTGGGTGTCAGCTTGAGTTTCTGGACCTTCTCCTGGATCCACAGGTTGATAAGGGTATGAGGCGAGATACCTCTTTCTTTAGCCGCCCGGTGAATAGTCTGCGATAATCCTTTTTCCACACCATAGAAGGATTCCTCGGATTCCAGCCTCACACTTGCTCGGACCGACCGGGTCTTGTCCCAGAAGTCAGATAGGTCATGCGTATCCCAGAAATCGCCCATCGCGGCGTAGGTTCTGGCCTTGGAGATACTGCTTTTTCTACTGTTTCTTCTTTTCATAATGTCTTCTTTCTGCAATGGTCATATCGCGGGCCGTCAGAATCAATATACGCCAGTCTGCCTTGTGGACAAAGAATACAACCAGATACCTGCCTGCTCTGGTCCGTCCCAATGCCGCATATACATCTTCGCCCTGCCGATATCCCTTCTCAACAAACCGCAATATTGCCCGTCCTCGAAGGACCTGGCGGACTTCCTCCTGGGAAACACCATGTTTGGTGTTGATCTTCTCAACAATAGAATCCAGCCAAACAATTCCCCTTATTTTCATAGTTTTTGATTCTGTCCTATGTATAGTCGGTTGTCAATAGCGCTTCAGCAAGTAGAATGGTCTTTAGCTCATGCTGTTATGTACCTATTCGCTCTACGCTAACCGCTATCCGCTCGTTATATATCCAGTCTTTCTCGCAAATGGTTTCGCAACTGGTCAGTGGAAACCCTTATCTGGTTCATTGAATCGCGCTCGCGGATTGTTACGGTTTGGTCCTGCAGGGTCTGGCCATCAACGGTGATGCAGAATGGTGTGCCGGCCTCATCCTGTCTGCGGTAGCGTCTGCCGATTGCGCCTTTCTCATCGTAGAAACAATTAAAATATCTTTTGAGGTCGTTATAGATATTGATTGCTATTTCAGGCATACCTTCTTTTTTGACTAATGGAAAGACGCCGACCTTAATCGGCGAAAGTGCCGGATGGAATCTTAAAAGGTTTCTCGTTTCGCCGCGGACTTCCTCCTCATCATAAGCATCAACCAAAAAAGCAAGGGTGCTTCTATCTATGCCGGCGCTCGGCTCAATCACGTAAGGGATATAACGCTTCTTTTTCTCATCATCAAAGTAAGAAAGCGGGCCTGACTGGTAATCCTCGGCCTCCGCCGCCAATTCAATTTTCGACAGGTCACGGTCATTTTCAAACCATTTATTGAGCGTCCTCATCCCGCGCTGGTGCTGCCTTAAATCGAAATCTGTTCGGTTGGCGATACCTTCAAGCTCCTGCCAGTCGCCGCTGCCAAGTGGAAATTTGTATTCAATATCAACGCAGGCCTTGGCGTAGTGTGCAAGCTCATCGCGGTCATGCTCACGAAAGCGAATATTCTCTTTTTTAAGACCCAGACCGATGTACCAATTGAATCGCTGCTCTTTCCAATGCTCAAACCACTTCTCATCCGTGCCAGGCTCGCAGAAAAATTCCAGCTCTGCCTGCTCGAATTCCCGCGTTCGGAAAATAAATGCTTTGGTAGTAACTTCGTTGCGGAAGCTTTTGCCGATTTGAGCGATGCCGAAAGGAATCTTGACCCTGGCGGTGTCGAGCACATTTCTAAAATTTGCAAAGATTCCCTGGGCGGTTTCAGGGCGAAGAAACATCGTCATTGAGTCATCGACGTTGGCGCCCATCTTGGTTTCAAACATCAGCCGAAATGGCATCGGCTCTGTGAATTGCCCGACCGCGCCGCAGTTGGGGCATACTTTGTTGCTCAAATCGCTGGTTTTTGCCATAGCCGCATCGATTGCGACGTGCTCGGTATGTTCCTCGTCACGAGTAGTCAGGTGGTCAACTCTGGTTCTGGTGTTGCATTTTTTGCACTCGGCTATCAGGTCGGCAAATTTGTCTGCGTGGCCGGAGGCCTTCCATACCAAAGGGTGCATAAGGATACTGCAATCGAGGCCCACCACGTCGTCCCGCATCTGGACAACATTTTTCCACCAAGCCTTTTTGACGTTGTTTTTCAGTTCAACGCCAAGCGGCCCGTAGTCGTAGCAACTGGCCAGCCCACCGTAGATTTCGCTGGATTGAAATATAAATCCTCTTCGCTTACAAAGTGATACGATGTCATCAAGTTTGGTAATTTTCGCCATCTTTTTGTTCCTTATCTTAATCACTGATTCCACAGATTTACTCCATTAGAAAGCTTCTTTCTAACGGAGTTTACTGGATTCAATTTATAAAAAATTGACCACAGAAGCAACAGAAAGGTTTTGCAATAGTAAGGTGCTCTTCAACCCACTAATAAGGACTGGTGAACTTCAGAGTCAGAATTTATGAGCTTGAATTTTTGGAGTCAATCCTGGATTTTTCGTGCCTTTGCGTTAGGATAATTTATAATCGTTAACATAAGTTAACTCTTTATGATGCGGTTAACAAGAGAACTCAATGGCTAAGTTCATATTAGACAGTCAATTATGGTAGATGGGGCGATTGCTATGAAGAAAAGCGAATATATTACAATTCCTCAATTAGCTAAAATTCTGGGCATAAGCAGGATTGCCGTTTATAAGAAAGTAAAGCAAGGCCGAATCAAGGCGGTTAGGATTGGAAGGGCTTTTGCTATCCCCCAAAGGCAGATAGCTACTATTCTGGGAAAGACCCTGCGCAAGGAGGACAAAAAGGAAATTGACAACGCCGTAAATAAAGTAGTTACAGAATACGGCGAAGTGCTGAAACTCTTAGGCAGCGAATAATGAAGAGCATTACTTTACAAGAAGTAGAGTACATTGCCTTTAAGCTGGCCAGGGAGAAGCTGTCTTTTGATGAGCCGATTCCGGATTTCGCAAGTCGTTTTCCCAATGTGCTGGAAAGCTGCCTGGCTACGCCCTTTCAGATTTTTTCAGGAAAGTCTCTGTATCCGACTCTTGTATCTAAGGCGGCGTTCCTTTTTTATCTTTTGATTAAAAATCACCCTTTTCAAAACGGCAATAAAAGGGTCGCGATGACTACCTTGTTTGTATTTCTATACAGAAATAAAAAATGGGTCGAGGTCGATACGCAGGAGCTTTATAACTTTACCCTATGGGTCGCTCAAAGCCCGCGCACCGTCAAAGACGAAACTGTTATGGCCATTGAGAAATTTTTAAAAAGATATATGGTAAAGCTCGAAAGATAGACCGACCGGCGGCTCTTGATTTCAGCAGGTATTCTTCTGGCTGCAATAGAAGACAGACAGGATTAGTCAGCCGAGCATTTGGAGGGGGTCTTCTTTGGCGAGAGTAGTATTTTCCTGTTTGAGTGGTTATGATCTGAAAGATGATATTCTTAATAGGTACAAATCACAAGGTTCAGTATAGATATGAAAAGGGGGTTAATAAGTGCTTGATAAAATTGGCGAAATCGTTTGCTCAATACTTAGAGAATCAAATTGCTGAGTTGAAGATTAATTTGCTCGCAGAAGAATTAAGTGAAGAAGCAATATCCAAAAATGTATTTAAAGCAAAGGGTTCTACTGCGTGGAGTGTTGCAAACAAATTACGCATTGACCATAGATTTTGTGATCCAGACGCAACAGAGCGGAAAACTCTTGGGATACCGTCAGAGCAGGAGATTAGAAAACAATTGGGTTTAGGATGTCGTCTTACTCCTGAAGAACTGGGAGAACTTGAAAAAGAAAAGAGGAAATATTGGTCAAAGAGAGAAAAGTTTTGGATGAATAGGATAGAAGACAAATTGAATGAACGCGTGATTTTCATATGTGGATCAGAGCATACAGAACGTTTTAAATCATTGACACTCAGTAAAGGTTGTGAGACCAAAATTCTTATTAAGAATTGGTGTGAACAACGGAAGGGAATTTAACTTTCATCGATTTCTCTTTTTACTTGATTTAACAAATTTATCGCCTCAATCGGTGTCAGGTTGTTGACATCGGTTGACGCCAGTTTTTCAAGGACGGATTTGTGTTTCTGCACAAAGAGGGTGTCTTTGTCCGGTTGCTTGGTTTTGTGCTTTGCAAGGCGGTCGCCGGTAACTTCTTTGGTGAAAGTGCTCTCCAATTCTTCAAGGATTTCTTTGCTGCGTTCGAGGATTGGTTGAGGAACGCCGGCAAGCTTTGCGACGTGGATGCCGTAACTTTTGTCGGTGCCGCCGGGTAAGATTTTATATAGAAAAACTACCTCATCCATCCATTCGCGGACAGATACATTGCAGTTTTTGATATTCGTAAATAGTTCTGCCAACTCGGTCAGCTCATGATAGTGCGTAGCAAAGAGCGTTCGACATTTTATCTTGTTTGCGATGTGCTCGGTAATCGCCCAGGCAAGTGCCAGGCCATCGTAAGTGCTTGTGCCGCGGCCGACCTCATCGAGGATTACCAGCGACTTTTCTGTAGCATTGTTGATTATATTGGCGGTCTCGGTCATCTCGACCATAAAGGTGGATTGTCCCCGCACAAGCTCGTCGGAAGCACCCACGCGGGTAAAGATTCTATCGACTATGCCAACCTGGGCATCTTTGGCTGGTATAAATGAGCCGGTCTGCGTCATCAAAACTAAAAGGGCGACCTGACGAATGTAGGTGCTTTTGCCGGACATATTAGGGCCTGTGATAACGAGGATGTCGCCGGCACCGTCACCCATCTCAACATCGTTGGGTACAAATTCGGAGCCGAGAGTTTCAGCAAGAACCGGATGTCTTCCATCGTGAATGATAATTTCGCCGCCGTTGGTGATTTTGGGACGGATGTAATTTCGGCGTTTCGCAAGGTAGGCAAGGGCACCGAGACAATCCAGTTGGGCAAGAGTATCGGCCAGAGCTTGCAGCCGGCCAATATATTGTGCCGCCTGGCGGCGGATGTCTTCAAAGATTTGCTGCTCCAATTCAAGCGCCTTTTCCTCGGCGTCTAAGACCTGCGTCTCGTATTTTTTAAGCTCTTCGGTAATGTAACGCTCCGCATTTTTGATTGTTTGCTTGCGGACATAATCAGCAGGGACCTTATCTGCTGCCGAGTGACTTACTTCGATATAGTAGCCGAAGACCTGATTGTAGCCGATTTTTAGATTCGTAATTCCGGTTCGCTGGGACTGTTCTTTCTGGTAGTTTCGCAGCCAGCTTTGGCCATCTTTGGAAATTGAGCGAAGACGGTCAAGCTCCTGGTTAAAGCCCGTTTTTATTACGCCGCCATCGCGAAGATGTGAGGGACATTCCGGCTCAATTGCCGCCTCAAGCAAATCAGCCAATTCGTCCATACTGTCACATTGGCCGGCCAAACGCCTAAGTAAGTCGGCCTCGAACTGCTGCAGGATTTGTCGTAGTCTCGGTATTTGTCGCAGCGTCCCCACAAGGGCAACAAGGTCCCTCGGCGTAACCCGGAGCGTGCTGATACGGGCTGCAATCCTCTCAGTGTCGGATATATTTGCCAGTAGTTTGCGAATGTCGGCTAAATTACTATCAGCGGTTTTTAATTCCTCGATAGCATCCTGGCGCAGCTCAATAGCGCCGATGTCGCACAGCGGCATACAGAGCCAACCTCTCAGCATCCTGCCGCCCATCCCTGTCAGTGTCTGGTCGAGGCAGTCTAAAAGCGTCCCCTTTTTACTTTCAGTGCGAATGGTTCGCAAAACCTCCAGACTACGCAAGGACGCCGGGTCAATTTGCAAAAAGTTGCGGTGCTCGATTTTCTTCAGATTCCCGATATGGCCGAGCGTTGTCTTTTGTGTCTCATTGAGGTATTCAATAACGGCGCCGGCGGGTGGAATGAGTGCATCGTCACCATCACCGATGCCAAAACCTTCAAGAGTAGCGGTGCCAAAGTGCTTTAATAGTCTTTGCCTTGCCTGATATGGGTCGAAATACCAGCTTGGCCGCTCGGTTATACTTGCTTTGGTCAACTGAGAGATATCCTTGATGAGCTTTTTCGTTTCGGCCTCAAATAGTTCGCCGCGCCTATCGGGCAGCAGACACTCAGCCGGTGAAAGCCGCAGCAACTCATCGAGCAGTTTCTCTTCAGGCACTTGCTGAACAAAAAAATGGCCTGTCGAGATATCAACCCAACTGATAGCAGAATTGTTTTTTGTGCCCAGACCGATTGCACAGAGGAAATTATCTTCTTTGGCATTCAGCAGAATATCATCGGTGAGCGTGCCTGGGGTAACAATCCGGACGATGTCGCGCTTGACGACTCCCTTTGCGGTCCTGGGGTCTTCGACCTGCTCGCAGACGGCGACTTTATAGCCGGCCTCCAACATCTTTTTTAGATACCCATCGACTGCGTGATATGGGACACCGGCAAGGGGAATAGGATTGTCGCCTTTATTTCGGCTGGTCAAAGTCAGCCCGAGGACCTTTGAGCAGAGCTTGGCGTCTTCATAGAAGGTCTCGTAGAAATCACCCATCCGGAAAAAAAGTATGCAGTCGGGGTATTTTCGCTTGAACTGATGAAACTGCTTCATCGCAGGCGTTAGTTTTTCTATTCCTTCCACCATAGGTGCAGATTATACACTAAGCGACACGTTTAACAACTCTGTGGTGATTAAAGAGAGGATACCTGATGTTGAGCTTTCGCTGGTGCGGATATTGGCGTTATGCTTTTTGTTTTTGAGCTTTAATGATTTCGGCCAAAGACCTTAATGCCTTATTTACCAACCCTGGCGTCTTAAATACCCTGGCCACATCCGGGTCCAGCAAAACAATATTAGTTCCTGCCTTGTATTTTTTGGCGTATTCACCTCTGACGCCTTTACTAAAAGCATATTCTTTTCTCATTCTTCTCTAGAAAAAACGACCGGCCAGCTTTCTATTACCCTTCCGGCTTCAAGACCTTATTCTTATCCTGTCTTCTTCAACAAGCCAAAGACGACACTCTATTGGTTCGGTGGGAAATAGACGCATCACACGCCGAAAAACCTCAAGCACATGAGGCTTATCCTGTCGGTTCAATCGCATTACGATAACGCCGAAGAAATTATTAGGAGGATATGTTTTAATGTCAGCGAAATCAGTATCCAATGTTACTATTGTACGGTTTTCTTTCTGGCAGAGAGCAGCAAGGTTTTTATCAGAAGTTCCGATGAGATTCTGCTCGGAAACAGTAGAAGCACCATACCCTGCCTGCTTGAGCAGTTCTGTAACTTCTACCGGCAGATTTTCATCTATTTTGAAATTCATAACTATCCCTGTGCCGGCATTGGTACGACGCGTTCATGTGTAAGCTCGGCTGCGTAGGAAATAGCTGACAGAATCGATTCTCGTTTAAGGGATGGATAGCTGAGCAAAATCTCTTCCACAGAAAGACCCGCAGCTAAATTGTCAAGAACGACAGACACCATAATACGTGTGCCTTTTATGCAGGCATTGCCGTGACAAACATTCGGATCAACCGTTATATGGTCATGCCAACTCATAACTGTTCTCCATCAATTTTACTATATATAATGCCTATGACTATCAAGAATAGTTTCTGCATATGCCCAGGTCAAGCTTTTTTCTTTCAGCAAAACTTGCGAGAATCAGTAAATGAATCAAGGTTTCTTAGTCCAGCAAAATGATATTAGCCATTTATTTTGTTGGGCACTCGTGCTATGTAGCGAAGCTTCCAGCCTTCGTAGCCAAAGCTAACTTTGGCGGAGTAGGCACTTCGCAGAGTAGTACAGCCCACCCTGCATTGGCCCGTTTAACAACTCTGTGGCGATTGAGGATGCCTGATGTTGAGCCTTTGTTAGTGTGGATATAGAAAATCACATATAAAAGTGCTCTTTAGGGCACATTAAGGATTATAAACGATAGATTTCTCTCCTGTGGCCGATTTTGACTATATCAACTATACAGTCTTTGTCACCGATAGAATAAACTATTCTGTAATCTCCCTGACGAATGCGGAAGCGGGTTTGTCCCGACAGCTTCTGACAGCCATGAGGTCTTGGATTCTGAGTAAGTGATTGAATGCGTTTGACTATTCTTCGCAGGTCTTTTTTGGGAACGTCTTCCAGCTCTTTTGCAGCAGACTTTTTTATAGTTATTTTATATTTTGCCATTTGCCTTGAGCCTCTTCAAGACATCATCAAATGCAAGGCTTGGCTCTCTTCTACGCTCATCGAAAGCTGCTATGTCAACCGCATCTTCTGCTAATGATAATTTTACTGCTTCGGCAACCAGCTCTGACATAGAATGCTCTGTTTCTGCTGCTTTTATGCGTAGCGCACGATGCAAATCGGAATCCAAATAAACCGTGGTTCTTTTTGTATGCGTATTCATATAATTACCTCTATCTTAACATTATAACATTAAGACTCCTTGATGTCAAATCTGAACTGCAGGAATTTTCAACAAAATCAGTATTTTTTCGTAAAATTCTAATAGCAATGCACTGTGTTGAACAGCTTTCACAATTTTAGCATACAAGCAGGGAACCTCCTATTGTTTATTTTTCAACAGATATCTTTTTGATGGACAGAGGCGACCCTATACTTTGCCGTTTAACAACTCCGTTATAACTGAGGCCGTCTGCTTTTTAGATTTGGAATTTCTCAATTGTTTTAGAAGGTTTTCCTGCCGGCTGGTAAAAAAAACAGCAGTCTGTAAATCGAAACCTTCAACGCCGCAGATTTGCAGAATTTTCTGCATTAAATTTTCGATTCCGGTGCCGAATTTGGCGCTTATGGAAACTATATTGCCTAAAATTTGGGGGAGTTTACCGGCGTCGAATCTGGCCGGCAAGTCAGATTTGTTCAGGATAGTTAAGATTCTTCCCTCGACTGTGCTCGGGACAAGTTTGTCGGTGATTTTTTTTACGAGGCGGCCATCAATGGGGTTTTCGAGCTGACTATTATCCAGAACCAGCAAGATAAGGTCTGCCCGGTCTAAAATTTCGACAGTTTTTTCCTGAGCAGCTTTTGCAACAGCCCCCAGGGAGATTGATTCGCGATTTTCATCCAGCCCCGCTGTGTCGATTAGCTCTACAGAAAGAGGGCCAATCTGGCATCGGGCAGATACCCAGTCCCGGGTTGTGCCTTTAATCTCACTTACGATAGCTTTCTGCCGGCCGGCCAAACAGTTTAAGAGTGTACTTTTACCGGTATTTGGCGGGCCCGCAAGGACTGCTGCGCAGCCTTCGATAATCAATTTTGCTGCCTGGCTGTCACAAAGTATCTGCCCGGCGTCGGATATTATTTGCTCAAGGGAAATTGCGTCTATATTCTGTAACCACTGTGTCGCTTTCTTGCTTAGACCATTTTCAATTTGGTTCGCAATTATCTTGGTGCCTTGGATTGTCTGCGATTTTAGCTGATAAAGTTTTGCTTCAAGTTCAATCGTGTTGACCGGTTTCTCTGCAATTAGCATTTTAGTTAGAAGCTCTTCTGCCGTTAGTAGCACGACGCCATTACGCTGAAGTAGCTGCATTATCATTTCAACGATAAGCGGATTGCCGTGGCAATGTATGGCGATGTTGTTATGACCTTCGCAGCCGATTGTAACCTGGTCGATGATTTCGCCTTGTTGATTGATGATGGTGCCGAGCAGAATTTTGGCAGGTCTTAATTCGACCGGCTTTTGTCCGGCTGGTCTGAATATTTTTTTTATAACGGCTTCTGCTGTATCGCCAAAAAGCTGGATGGTTGATATCGCAGCGGTGCCCTTGCCGGTCATTACTGCAGCAAAAGTGCTCATTGGTCAGGGATGGTGCTCTTTTCTTCGATATACTTTTGGTAGGCCAGGACAATACCTTTTATGACAAGGTTTGGCACATAGTTGTCTATGAACTGGCAGTCGTCTTTTATAAGCTTTGCACCGGAGCCGGTGATGATTGTCTGCGGCCATCTGCCAATCTTCTCTGCATAACGCCTGACAATTTCCTCAAGAGCGCCAATTATAGAGTAATATAATCCACAATTTATGGCTTCGACAGTATTTTTGCCAAAAGGTCCCTCGGGCTTAGTAACCGTAACCTTCGGCAATTGCGCGGTATTTTCATTCAGGGCCTTTGCGCTGATTTCAAAGCCCGGACATATAACGCCGCCTTGAAAAATTCCATTCTGGTCAACTAAGTCAATTGTTACAGCGGTGCCAAGGTCGGCTACAACTACCGCATCTTCGACAACAGCGTAGGCCGCCGCTGCTGCGACAAGCCGGTCGGTGCCGACTGTGCCGGGCTCATCCACCCAGCAGTTAATTGGCAGGGGTATGTCTTTACCTATGATGTGAACCTTTTCGTCAAGACTTTCTTTTACTATGTCCGTAATCAGTTCTGTCCATACCGGCTTGACGCTACTTGCAACGATTACGCCACTGCGTTTTCCTTCTTTCGAGCTTTCCGCAACGGGAATTTTCCCCCAGGCGGATACCAGACAGTCGGTAAGCTCTTCGCGGCCCTCCCCTGCAAAGGATTTAATAAATCGCTCTTCGCCATCAAGGAAAAGCCCGATGTCGATATTCGTATTGCCAATATCTATTGCGATTATGTTCATAATTCGTTGCTCGCGACCTGTGACTTGTATATCGTAGCTCAATGCCGCGGAATGTTAAGTCTATCGAAGCAGAGACTTGACAGCACGTAAGAAACTACCTGCAACACAGATAGCTTTTTCTGCATCTTGCTGCGACACGTGGACCGTAACTCCATAATCCCCAACATTGCGCAACTCAAAGAGCCAGTTCAACTCCTTGCCCTGCTCTTTATCTATCTTGCCGGTCTTGACCAAACGCTGATGTACCGAATCGATGACCCCGCTATGTTTGGTAAATTCCATTCCTTCAGCTAGTGTTCTGTTACTCGTCAAATGATGGGTGTCATTCTGAGGCGCAGCCGAAGAATCTCACTTACGCAGGCCATATCCTTCGCTTCGCTCAGGATGACAATTCATCAAATCAGGTGTAACAAAGCACTAGCAATACAGCAGTTGCGGCATAAAACGCTGCATAATACGCACGCGAGGCCGTAAAGTCATAGAAGCCGCTGTTTTTCATTTCTTTGGCAGCTTGAATAGACTGCTCTGCTCGCTCAAGATTGGCGGCTATCTCTCGCTCATATTTCGGCATCACAGCAATATCCCTTCACGCTTGGCGTTTCGGTAGAGGCCAATGCTGCCATCCTCAAACTCATCGACAGGTGCGGGCTTAGCCGAAATGAGCTGGTCTGTGTCAAGCTGAATTGGATAGAGCAAGTCTATAATTTGACACAGTTCCTGGAAGTAGTCAAAGGGCTTGCCCAGCAAAACAAGCAGGTCAATATCGCTGGCTGTGCCGGCTTGGTCGCACGCCACAGACCCATACAAAACCAGGCCCTTGAACTGTGAGCCGTAATGACTTTCAAGGGCGGTTCGGCACTTTTGTACTATTTCCGTTATTGCCATCTGAAACACCGTGTTTTCTTCGCTTACAACGGCCCGGCTAATATGTATTCGACAACGGTTCTATGCTCTATTTATGCCGGCACTATACCGAACTTACCGCCGGTTGTAAAGACAAAAATCCGTGAGAAAAACCCGCAAGTTTTGTTTACATAGCTATCTTTTTCTGGTATAGTTATCGTATGGACAGCCCTGGTTTTCCAAAGATACAAAGAACCGCTTTTACAGTAGCATCGCTGTTTGACGAGTCAGACGAGAAATCGTATTGGCTTTCTAAGACCCCTTATGAGCGTCTGGAAGCCGTTGAATTGATGCGCCAGATAATCTATGGCTATAATCCATCTACCACCCGACTTCAAAGAGTTATTGAAATTACTCAACGTCTGCCAAAAGACCAACAACGAGCATAAAAGTCGTTACCGTTCTGAGTTCGTTGTTCAATGTTCGATTTCCTCTCCGTCCTTTGCCCTCCGTCATCCTCTCATCCACGCATTCACTCATTCACCTGCCTTTTCCCCTTTCACCTTTTGCCACAAAAGTTCGGCCAGTTCTTTTACACCCTGGCCGGTAACCGCCGAAATGGCGTGAATCTCTTTTTTGAGTTTTCTTTTTAAGGCCTTTACCTTTTTACCGTCGGGGTCGAGGTCAATTTTGTTGGCAACGATAACTTCCTGCTTTTGCGCGAGAGCTTTGCTGTACCGGCCAAGCTCGTTGCGAATAACCTGATAATTGTTCGCCGGGTCGGACCCATCTATTGGCATTATATCAAGTATATGGACAATAATTCGGGTCCTTTCTATATGTTTGAGGAATTCGTAGCCGAGTCCTGCGCCTTTGTGGGCGCCTTCTATCAGGCCCGGGATGTCGGCCATAACGAACCGGCGATAATCGCTTAACTCTACGATGCCGAGCACCGGCTCAGTTGTTGTGAAAGGGTAGTCCGCGATTTTCGGCCTCGCCGCTGAGCAGCGTGAGATGAGCGTGCTTTTGCCGGCGTTTGGCATACCGACAATACCGACATCGGCAATAAGCTTCAATTCGAGCCGGATATTTCTTTCCTGGCCTTTTTTACCGAGTTCAGCATTTCTCGGCGTTTGATTTGTCGCCGTTGCAAAGGCCTTATTACCCTTTCCTCCTCTTCCGCCCCGGCAGATGCGAGCCTTCAAGCCAGACTCATTGAGGTCTTTCAGCAGCAGCTCCAACTCGGCATCATAGATAAGCGTCCCCGGCGGGACCTTGATTACCAGGTCCTCTCCGTCTGCTCCATGCCTGTTGTTTCCTGAGCCGGGCCGACCGTTTCCGGCGCGCCAATGATGTTTGCCGGCGAAATCTATCAAGGTGTCGAGATTTTCGTCGGCCAAAAAATGGACATCGCCTCCTCTTCCGCCATCACCCCCATCCGGCCCGCCTTTAGGGACATACTTTTCGTGGCGGAAGCTGACGCACCCGTTGCCGCCGTCACCGGCCTTGACCCAGATTTTCGCCTCATCGATAAACATTTCTCGATACTCCACCGTAAGGTGTCCTGTGGAGATTCTCGTCACTTCCGCCTTCGCTGAAGCTACGGCGGACAAGCGATGCTCGTTGTTCGTATTGTGTTTATATATAAAAAAAGGATGGTGAAAAACCATCCTTTTTCAATTACAGAAATCTTTTTCTTATTTCAGACAACGTGAACTTTTCGGCCCTGGAAGCGGACCGTTCCATCTGCCATAGCAAACAATGTATAGTCCTTGCCCATACCAACGTTGGAGCCAGGAAAAAACTTTGTTCCGCACTGGCGTATGATAATTGAGCCGGCCTGTACTACCTCGCCTGCGAACGCTTTTATGCCCCTATATTTGGCATTGCTGTCTCTGCCGTTCTTTGTAGAGCCTTGTCCTTTTTTATGTGCCATAATTATTACCTCATTTCTAACATAAACTCGAAGCCAATAATTCATAACTAATTATAATACTTTCACCAACCTTGTCCAGAAAAATCTTAAGGTTTTATACGAAAGTTGTGCCTTTGTGGTTTGCTGGAAAGTAGGTAAATTGGCTTTTTTAGGACTTTCGGCGAAAAAATCGAGTTTTACTTCATAATTTGGTAAGTGTCAGTTTTCGGGGGTAGCTTACTGGGCCAAGAAGGTCAAGGATTGAGAGGTGCAGGATTATTGGTTTTTTAGCTTCGATAGTTCTTGCCTTATCTGCTCATAGAGCGTTTCTATCCAGGTTGGTAATTGATACGAAAGCTTCGGCATCGGGGCTATTCGCAAATCGACCGGACTTAAAATAACCAGGACATTGTCGATGCCGACCTGAGCGGCGAGAACAAATAGGTCTTCAGCAGCTTCATCACCCATCGCTAAGCATCCGATAGATACGTTGCTTCCGTGAATCATAATGTCGCCGCCAGGATTTTCCGACCATCATATTCACTCTGGAAAAAGGTTTTTACAAACTATTTACAGAACTATACGGACACAGAGTGCTATATTAGAAGAAGGCACGAATCAATATCGATTAAAGAGACAAACGTTATTAGATAGGTTAAGTAGTTAATGTTAAATTTTTTGTAGAAAGGAGACCTAAAATGTCCAGAATAAGAAGAGCTCCGGTAATTTTGGTAAGCATTATGGTCATTAGTATTTTAGCAGCAGGCAAAGTTTTTGCGAATGGCGGGCCGTTTGTAATCAAGTATCCAAACGGCGACCCCGCTGCTAAAGGAGTGCTTGCAAGACTCGACCCGGACTTGATGCCGGGGCGCGAGAACCGCCTGAAAGTGGTCAAGGAGGACCTGAAGGTAACATTCGATAAGGACCAGATAATAAAGCGTGAAACATCGGGGCCGCCTCTTGTCCGCGTATCTGCCAATTACACAATTGATAATCCTACCAGTAAAGAAATCGAAATGGATTTTGGCTTTCCTATCCTTCGAGGTATTTATGTCAGCCCATATTCGATGATGCCACAGCCCGATGTGGTAGTTCTGCTCGACCAAAAGCCTATCGTTTGCACCATCATTTCAAACTCTACTATCTACGGCATCATTCGCCAGCGCGCTTATGCGTTAATTGAAGAGGCAATCGCAGCAAACTCCGAGCTTGCCAATCTGGCATCGACTATGCGTAATGGCGCGGGAGAGGAGCGGTTGGCCGCTCGGCAAAAACTTTCTGCGCATCTTGTAGCCAAAATGAAATGGAACGAGCGCGATGCAGCGCTTCTGGTAGAGTATGTAAGTATGGATGTTACCGGCCCGATAAAGATTCAGCCGCCCGACCATACCTTCTGGTGGGCAAGCTCTTCTGCACCAGAGCTTCACAAATTGCAATATGAGTATCTTGGCTCGCTTGCGGCGATTGGAGAACAAAAGGCAACCCAGTTATTTGCGCATCTGGCTGCAAAATTCAATCCCCAGGTGTCAGCAGCATACGAAAAGATTTTCGCTGCCTGGGGAGGCGATGTCCGCGAGTGTTCTGTTGACCTGTCAACCGGCAAGATTCGTCCACGAGAGATAACCGTTGACCCTTCGGTCTTAAAAGATAAGAGAGGTCTGGATATTGCCATAGCAAGTGACCCAACAATATATGCAAGATTGGATTATCTCGACCCAAATGCACCAATAACTGAGATAGAGCGGGCATCCTGTGAGGCAATTTTGAAAAACCTTCCGGTGGTATTCACCTTTGCCCCGATGAACATCCTGCACTACCAGGTCAAGCTCCCGCCAAATTCAATTCATACCCTCACTGTCAGTTACACTCAATACGCTTATCTGGATACGCGCGAGCCATCGAGCTATCAGCTCGCTTATGTTGTGCACCCGGCTTCTTTGTGGAAAGAGTTTGGGCCAATAAATCTTGAGGTTGCTGTGCCGGATGGCGTCGGCTTTCGCGCATCGTCTGATTGCGAAAATGGCGGCCCTGAGGAACGCCAGGTCAGTCCACATAATCCGCAGAAAGCGCGGTTCAATATCTATCGCACTATTCTCGAGCAGAAAACAGGCGAACTTTATCTGGCGATTGATGCAAATGCCTGGAAAAACAAAGTGGCAGCCGAAAACCTGAATAATCCTGTGCAGCAGTCCGCTCATTTAGCCATAGCCGGCGTGAAACCAAAAAATTGATATGGCCACAAAGATAACTCGAAGACAATTTTTATCCGCCGCAGCATCGATGGGAACCGCTGCAGCGATGGGCAAACTTACGTTCGGCGGCACCACACGCCGCCGCGAAAGTCCTCCTGTCGAGGAGCTTACGAATCGAGGTCGTAAGCTCCTCATTATTCTTTTTGGCGGCGGCACTCGCTCAAGTGAATCAATTGACGACCCACAGCACCGCTACATTCCTCGACTATGGAATGGCATTGTTCCAAAGGGAGCTTTATTTACTAATATGCGCGTTGAGCACAGGGTTGTCCACCCGAATTCCGCCGGCTCTATTATGACCGGCCACTGGGAGTGGGACGACCTCGACTGGACAAGACCTGTCGTTCATCCCACGATTTTTGAAATCTATCGAAAGAACCGCCAGGCACCGGACACCGCTACCTGGGCATTTGTCTATGCCTCAATCCTCTCCAAAACCAGCGAGAGTCTGGCATCCGGCTACGGAAGTGATTATGCTGCGAATGTTGTCGAGCCGCCGACAATCCCGCGTGCAACGGCCGAGCAGATGGAACGCAAAATGCAATACGCCGCGGCGTTGGGTTCGGCTGATGCCCAAATGCAGGCAGTCCAGAGTTGTGCAAAATTGGCACGCACAACCAGCCGAATTGCAACGCAAGGTCTGCGCTCAAAAGAGGCCCGTGACTTTCTTGATTCTGAATATGCTAAATGGAAAGCCGGCGCCGGCAGCACAAGCCACGATGCGTTCTTAGCTGAGCTGGCAATCGCCTGTATGAAAACTTATGCCCCGAATGTAATTGCCGTCGATTTTGGTGAAATCGACTGCGCGCATTACGGCTCCTGGTCGCGTTATGTCGAGGCCATCGGCCGAACAGATGAGCTAACCTGGCGGCTGTGGCAGGCAACCGAAGAGCTGGATGAATATCGAGGCCGGACGCTTATTCTTATACTGCCAGACCACGGGCGGGAGCTTGATAGACCCGGCCACTGGGGTTTTATCCACCACAGCGACTTCTATACAAACGAGGGCGCCGATGAAGGCTGCCGGAGAGTATGGATGGTCGCAGTTGGTCCCTGCGTCAAAGCCGACTCTCAAATTGATAAACCTGTCCCCATTACAGCGGTAGCCGCCACAGGTCTTGAGTTCTTAGACCTCGAATCCTCCCCCGCCGCCGAACGCTCAGTTTTGGGCCTTATTGGTGTATAAAGGCCAAAATTGGCTTTGATTGGGTTTGTTTTGCATATTGGTAATTGGTTACTGGTAATTGGTAACTGGTTATATAGGCGGAGGTTACGTTCGTTTGAGCGTTTAGGAAATTGGGTTTGTTTTGCATAAATACTCCACAGCCACAGAGTTCACAGAGAACACAGAGATATAAGTATTTGTTATTAAAATAGTTAAGTCGCATTTTCGCAAAATTCCTGAAATATTCGGGCTAATTCGTGGAACTACTGTTCCGTTGCGTGCGGGACTCCGCGTTCTTCCCGTACCTGACGGGAGTTATTCCCTCCAATCGCATGTGTATTATACCAAATTATGCCTATTTATTCAATAAAAATCTAATTTTTTAGGCAAAAGTTTTTTGGTTTTATTTGTCGGATTTTGGGGGTAAAATGGGGTGGTGAAGTTTTCACAATAAATACAAGAGGATATTATGGCAGATGATGCGTTTGATAAGTATCTGGCGGAGATAAACAAGGCATATCTGCGCGGGGATGCCACTGAACATACCCATCGGCCAGCACTAAAGGCGTTGATTGAGGGTTTGGATAAGAAGGTGACAGCGGTAAACGAACCTCGCCGGATAAAATGTGGAGCGCCGGATTATATTGTCTCACGCCGTATTAGGAGTCTGGACCAGACAATTGGGTACATAGAAGCGAAGGACATAGGGACAAACCTTAACGAGGCAGCCAAGAGCGAACAGATTAAGAAAAGATATTTGCCGAGCCTGCATAATTTTATTCTGACGGATTACGTTGAGTTTCGCTGGTATGTAAATGAGGAGATTAGACTAACAGCAAAGCTGGCACAGGAGGGGGCCGGCGGAAGGTTCCGGGTGACAGAGGAGGGGAGGAAAGATGTTGCAGAGTTATTAGGTTTGTTCTTGAGCCAGGAGCCAGAGAAGGTCAGCAGCGCCAAGGAACTGGCTGTGCGAATGGCTGGGTTAGCGCGGCTGCTGCGGGATATTACAGAAAAGACATTTAAGCAGGAGGAAGAGAAGGGAACGCTGCATAGCCAGTTTGAGGCATTTCGGGAGGTTTTGATACACGATTTAACTGAAGAGCAGTTTGCAGGTATGTACGCGCAGACGATCGCTTATGGGTTGTTTACTGCGCGGTGCTATATAGACGATATAACGGTTTTTGGGCAGGACAGGTACGCGGCGTTTCATGGAATTGACGAGCGAGCGCGGGAGTTTACGCGGAAGGATGCGGCGTATCTTTTGCCGAAGACAAATCCATTTTTGAGGAAAGTCTTTGGTCATATTGCGGGGCCCGATTTGGACGACCGGATAGCGTGGCTGGTGGATGATTTGGCTACGCTTTTGCGGGAATCAAGGATGGATGTGATACTGCGTGATTTTACACGGGGGAAGAAACGCAAGGATCCGGTTGTGCATTTCTATGAGACGTTTTTGGCGGAGTACGACCCAAAGCTGAGGAAGAAGCGCGGGGTATATTATACGCCGGATGAAGTAGTGAGTTATATTGTGAGAAGTGTGGAGTGGCTGCTAAAAGAAAAGTTTGGGCTGAAGCGCGGACTGGCGGATGAGTCAAAGATAAAGGTAAATGGGCAAGAGTCGCATAAAGTATTGATACTTGATCCGGCGGTGGGGACAGGGACTTTTTTGTTTGAGGTGATAGAGCAGATCCAGAAAAAGTTCAAGGGGCAGAAGGGAATGTGGTCCGGCTATGTGAGAGAGCATTTGCTGCCTAGGCTATTTGGTTTTGAGATTCAAATGGCGCCGTATGCTGTAGCGCACATGAAGATAGGGTTGCAATTAGCCGAGACGGGATATGATTTCGCAAGCGACGAACGTCTGGGGATATATCTTACCAATACATTGGAGGAGGCGGGGGAAATCTCGAAAACATTATTTGCTCAATGGCTTAGTGAGGAGGCAAGGGCTGCGAACAATGTAAAAAAAGAACTGCCGATTATGGTTGTTTTGGGAAATCCGCCATATGCGAATTTTGGAATGATGAATAAAAGTAAATGGATTCTGGGTTTATTAGAAGATTACAAAAAGGGATTAAACGAAAGAAAAATTAATATTGATGATGATTTTATAAAATTTATACGGTTTGGACAACACCGAATAGAACAAACCGGCAGCGGGATACTTGCGTTTATAACCAATCATACATTCATTGATGGAATTACTCATAGAAGGATGCGTGAATCTTTAATGGAATCATTTTCTGAAATTTATATTTTAGATCTTCATGGAAATAGTAAAAAGAAAGAAATTTGCCCCGATGGTTCAAAAGATGAAAATATCTTTGATATCCAGCAGGGAGTTTCAATAGGCATATTTATAAAAGAACAGAGAAAAGAAGAACTTGCGAAAGTATACCATGCCGATTTGTACGGATTAAGAAAAAATAAAAGTGAATGGTTGGCTGAAAATGATATTAAAAGTACCGGATGGGAAAACTTAACCCCAAAATCAAGTGAATTTTTCTTTGTCCCCAAAGATTTAAATATTGAAACGCAATATGACTCTTATTATTTGCTCACCGATATTTTTAAACGTTATATAACCGGAGTCGATACAAAAATTGATAGATTGTTAACTGACCGCAAGCCTGAAGAACTTGAGAAGAGAATGAAAACAATACTTGACCCCCAGAAAAGCATACAAGAGATCAAGACAATTTTCGATATTCCAAATTCGTCAACTTGGGAAATAAATAGGGCGAAAACTGCAATTTTTAACAAAGATAAAATTAGATTAATGCTCTATCGGCCATTTGACAAACTTTATACCTATTTTGATAATAAAGTTTTATCGAGAGCTAGAGAATCCGTAATGCAAAATTTCATTGATAGGAGTAATATCGGATTGTGTTTTATGCGACAGTACGCATACCCTTGTGAATATTGTTATTTTCTTGTGACTAATAACATTGTTGAAAGTAGAATATTTATTAGCAATCGTGGCCGTTCCTGTATTACACCTCTATATCTTTACCCAACGGAGAAAACACAGAGTGACTTTGATTTAGAGAATTGGCCAAGAGGTAAAGATGGCAGGATACCGAATCTGGATAAAGAATTTGTCAGTGAATTAGCGAAGAAGATAGGTTTAAAATTTGTAAGCGATGGCGCGGGGGATTTGAAAAAGGATTTTGGGCCGGAGGATGTGCTTGGGTATATATATGGGATATTTCATTCGCCGGAATACAGGAAACGATACGCGGAATTTTTGAAGATAGATTTTCCGCGGGTGCCGATGCCGCCGGATAAGGATATGTTTGTAGAGATTTGCAAGATAGGGCAGGAACTTATAAAGTTGCATTTGTTAGAGTCGGATATACTTGAAGGTGAGAAGAGATGGCCTTTGTTTGGAGTTGCAGGTAATAATATAGTCGAGAAGGGGTATCCGAAATATGTGGCGAAGGCGGAAGAGACGGAAAAGGGGCGGGTGTATATAAATAAAGACCAGTTCTTTGAGGGAGTTCGGCCTGAGGTATGGGAGTTTCATATAGGCGGGTATCAGGTTTGTGAGAAGTGGCTGAAAGACCGGCGGGGAAGGGAATTATCTTACGAGGACAAGAAGCATTATCAAAAGATAGTGGTGGCGCTGGGAGAGACGATGCGTCTGATGAAGGAACCTTGCCTATCGGAGATGTTCGAGAAAAAGGCATAGAAAATTGGTGGGCTGAAGCCCACCCTACGTTTCTAAAAACCCTGCCATAAATGGCAGGGCTAAACATTTTTAAAGGAGAACCACGCAATAACCCTTCGACAAGCTCAGGGCAGGATTGCGGGGCTAACTAAACCCGGCGTGAAACCACGCCTTCGGCGGGCAAGCGGCGGGTTAAATATGAGATTGCTTCGCTTCCGTTCGCAATGACGCCCATCAACGCAGTGAAGAAACACAATTGGTATAAATGTATTTGTTAACCTTTCAGGACTTCGATGTTTTTCATACTTCCGAGCAGACCATCGGCAAGAGACAAATAATCCAGTCGTTCCGGGTTGTGGCCGAGCAGTTCGCTGCCCACAGTATCAACTGCGACAGGGTCGAAGCTGGCAAGGATAAGGCCGATATTCTTTTTTGTGCCCGCTAAGTGCATTCCTTTAAGGATCAACAAACTTTACCTGGGCGACCTGGCTCATAAGTCATAAATTCTTATATACTCAAAGTGGCCGACTCTGGTCTTTGACACAGTATAACGCTGTTTATTTTTCATTAGACACGGATTTACACAGATTAACACTGTTTTTATTTCTTATTTTTTGCCAGAGATTGTAAGTGTTAATTTTTTGTTCCATAATTTCTTATCAGATAAGAGTTTTGAACAAAATAATCGGATGACAAGTATTGACCCCGTTAGAGATTCCTGTCCAGTTGTAAGAGATTATATCTCTTGAACCAGGCCAGAATCAACGCCCTACCGATGTGTAAACTATATAAAAAACTCTCTAACGGGGTTGACTGTCAAGAATTTTTGTGTAGATTATTACGAATCTGTAAAAAAGGGTAGATTGTTAGACAGATTTGGGTTTTTGGAGATTAACCCCGTTAGAAGTTTTATTCTGGCGGGGGCAAGAAATAATATTTGTAAAAGATATTTCTAACGGGGTGAATAATGATAGAGGTCAAAGAAATTCGGCGTAGTTTCGGTCCGGTCGTCGCCGTTGACGATATATCATTCAACGTCGCAAAGGGGCAGGTGATGGGGCTTCTCGGGCCTAATGGGGCCGGCAAAAGCACGGCGATGAGGATACTTGCCTGTTTCCTGCGGCCTGATAGCGGAACGGCTACCGTGTGCGGTTATGACATCCTGCGAAACTCGATAGATGTCAGAAGGTCGCTCGGGTATTTAGGGGAGAATGTGCCGGCCTATAATGAGATGACCGTCGGCTCTTTTCTGGACTTCATCTGCGATGTCAGGCAGATTAAAGGCAAAGACCGCAAAAAGGCTCTCGACCGCATCGTCCCGATGTGTTCTATTGATTCGGTTTATCATCAAACGATTGAGACCCTCTCAAAGGGGTATAAGCGGCGAGTGGGGCTTGCCCAGGCTTTGATTCACGACCCCCAGGTTCTTATTCTTGATGAGCCGACCGATGGACTCGACCCAAATCAAAAACACGAGGTCAGACAATTGATAAGCAAGATGGCCAAAGACAAATGTATAATTGTCTCGACCCACATTCTTGAGGAAGTTGAGGCCGTTTGCTCAAGGACAATAATCGTCTCCAGAGGGCGGATTCTGGTGGATTCAACGCCGGCTGCGCTTAAGGAAAAATATAAATGCACTCTTGACGAGGTGTTCCGAAAAATTACAAAGACCAAAGCCGCTTAGGTAATTGGTAAATGGTAATTGGTAATTGGTAACTGGTAACTGGTAACTGGTTAATTGGTAATTGGTTAAATGGTTAAATAAATACCACTCACAAGTTTATGATTGGAGCAAAAAGATGAATGGTTTCTTGGCGGTGTTCAAAAGGGAGCTAAAAAGCTATTTCACAACCCCGCTTGCGTATGTGTTTCTTGTGATTTTTCTTTTTTTCTCCGGGTATCTTACATTCAAGCAGGGTTTTTATGAGATGCGGCAGGCAGACCTGCGTGTGTTTTTTATGAATCTGCCGCTCTTGTTTGTTTTTATGGTTCCTTCGACCGCGATGCGGATGTGGGCCGAAGAACGCAAGGTCGGCTCAATCGAACTTTTGTTCACCTTGCCGGTAACAGTTGTGCAGGCGGTTCTGGGAAAGTTTCTCGCAGCCTGGCTTTTCCTCGCAATTGCTTTGGTGCTGACCTTCCCTATGGTAATTACCGTCTGTTATCTCGGTGAGCCGGACATCGGTTTGATTATTACAGGTTATCTGGGCAGTATGCTTATGGCCGGAGGTTTTCTTGCCATCGGTTGTTTCTTTTCGGCGGTTACAAAAAGCCAGGTAATTAGTTTCGTGCTGTCGGTGGTTGCCTGTGCAGTGCTTGTCTTCGCAGGTATGCCGACCACTCTTAGTTATCTTTCAACGTTTCTGCCGGCCGGCCTTATCTCGGCGATAGAAAATATGAGTTTCCAAACGCATTTTGAGTCAATCCAGAGGGGGGTGCTGGAATTTAAGGACCTTTCATATTTTGTGCTTTTGATTATCGGCTGGATTGCTGCCTGTTGTATTGTTTTAGATGAAAGGAAGGCGAGCTAATGAGCCCCCGCTGCTTCCCCACAAGGGGAGCGGGGGCAGGCAATTAAGGAGTTAGCAGGACTATGACACAAAAAAGGCAAATTTCTAAGGGGGTAAACCAAACGATAAGAACAATTATTGGTGCGGCGATTGTTCTGGTGATTATTTTTGCTGCAATAAGCGTCTGCCAGAATATAGGAAGGGCCGTGAAGGTCGATATTACCGACCAGAAGCTCTATACTCTTTCGGACGGGACGAAAGCGATTCTATCCAAGCTCAATCAGCCGATTAAGGCCAGGCTTTACTATGCAAAGACTGCTACGTTGAAGGCCCCTGACCAAATTCGGTATTTCAACAACTACTACCAGTTCGTCAAGGCTTTACTGGAGGAATACGTGGCGGCATCCAAGGGTATGGTTGAGCTGCAAGTAATCGACCCGAGGCCTTTTTCTGAACAGGAGGCAGAGGCACTTCGTTGCGGCTTGAGACGGTTTCCTATAACCGAGGAGGAGAATTTCTTCTTCGGGCTTGTGGTGCAAACTCAGTTTGGAGTCGAGAAGGCCATACCGTTTTTTTCACCTGACCGGCAGAACTTCGTTGAATATGACATAAGCTACCTTATAGACACGGCGATTACGCGGCAAAAAAGGACCGTTGGCATACTAAGCTCGCTGCCTGTGATGGGCGACGATATGAGCGGCTATATGGCCCAGATGATGCGGATGCAGGGCCAGCAGCCCAGGCCCCCCTGGACAATTGTTGAGCAGTTGCGCAGGCAATACGAAGTCAAGGAGGTTGCGACTGATGTTAATGACATCAACAATGTTGATATTTTACTGGTCATTCATCCCAAGAACCTGCCCCAGCAGACCCTTTTTGCAATCGACCAGTTTGTGCTCAAAGGCGGCAGGACGATTGTTTGTGTTGACCCACAGTGCTTTGCCGATAGGCCCGACCGGATGGCAATGCAGATGGGGATGCCGCCCACGCGAAACTCCGACTTAAACGTCCTTTTGCGGACCTGGGGCCTTGAGATGCCGGAAAATACCCTTGTAGGCGATAAAGAGATAGCTCTGGCGGCTTCTATCGCTGCCAACGAAAGGCCCGAGCTGATTATCGGCTACCTCGGTCTGGCTCCGGGCTGTTTCAACACCGACACCCCCATCACAGCCGAACTTAATCAGGTGCGGATTTTATTCGCCGGCGTCCTCAAAGAGATTAAGGATGCAAACGAATCAAAAGCAAGTCCTCAGATAAAGCGCACGCCGCTCATCACAACCACCAGCAGAGGCAACACCTTTACGATAAGCAACCCGTATGAGATGATGATGCTGCAACCTTCTGTGCTTATGAGTAAATTTGCCCCCGGCAATGCGCCTGTTGCGATGGGTTATCTTGTTACAGGCCGATTCAAAAGCAGCTTCCCCGATGGTGTTGATATTGAAGTAGATACCGATAAAGATAAAGACAAATCTCCGGACGAAGCTAAAGACCCAAATGAAGAGAAGAAAATCAAGAAGCACCTGACCGGCCTGGCGAAGGCCACAGAAGATTGTGTTGTGGTTGTGTTTTCTGATGTTGATTTTATAAGCGATGCTCTCGCATATCAGGAATCTTTCTTTGGCAAACTTGTCGCTGGTGACAATAGTGCCTTGCTACTAAATACAATTGAAGATTTGAGCGGGTCGGGCGATTTGATTAAAATTCGGTCGCGGGGCAATTTCAGAAGGCCTTTCATTGTCGTTGATGAAATTGAAAAGCAGGCCGAGGAAGCAACTGCAAAGGAGGTCGAGGCAATCAATGCGCAGATTGCTCTCTTCCAGAGCCAGTTGCAATCCATCGTTTCATCAGCCAAAGAGGGGCAGGAAGATGTCATCGGCAGCTCTATAGTGCAAAAGAAAAAGGAGCTTGAATTAAAAATACACCAGGCCCAGGGGCAGCTCCGCGAGGTTAAGATGAAACGGCGTGAGCAGATTGAGCAACTGGGCAGCCGGTTGCAATATGCAAATACCACGGTAGCTCCGGCAGTTATTTTGGTGGTTGCGGTAGTTCTCGGCATCCGCCGCTCTGTCAGGAAAAGACATTACATAAGTCACGCCAGTGACGCGTAACGAGTGACGAGGTTTAGAAATGAGCAATAAAAAATTTGTCCTTTTAGCTGTTATAGCAGTGTTAATGGTAGTGTGGGCTGTGATTCAATCCCGTATTTCGAGCGGGCCACAGGTAACGCCGGAAAGCGTAGTTTATCTTATCCAGGGGCTCGACCCCGCTGATATAGATAGTATCGTTTTAGGGGTAGGCGATTCTGCGGTAACTCTGAAGCGAGAGTCGGGGCGCTTTGTCGTTGCTAATAAGGATAATTATCCCGCCGAGGCAAGCAAAATAAATGACCTGTTAACCAGGTGCTTGGAAATTCGCACGACACAAATTTACACGGAAGCGAGAGCCAATCACGAAGACCTCCAGGTAACCGAGAAAAAGGCTCGCAGCGTCGTTAAGTTTCTCAAAACCGATTCATCGCTGCTGGCGGGCGTTATCGTAGGAAAAGATAGAGAGCTTGGAGAAGGCACTTATGTCAGGTTGGCCACCGATGACAAAGTTTATGTGGCACCGAGCGTGTCCTGGTTTGGCGCGAAGGCGATGGATTACATCAACCAGGAGCTGATTTCGGTCAAACGCGAAGACATCCAGTCGGTCTCAGTCAAATCGCCGGGCGGCGAGTATCTGCTTAAAGCAGGTGAAGACGGTGGTAAGCTAGTGGTGCTGGAAAATATGCCTGAGGGCAAGCGGCTAAAAAGCAGCGATAGCGAAACGGTTTTCTCCGCTGTAACGAGCATGAGATTTGACGATGTTATGAAAAATGCGGGCGGCTTTTCTTTCGATAAGCAGTTTGTCTGCAGACTGAAGGATTCCACCGTTTATACCTTAAGAATCGCTCAAAAAGACAGTAAAACTTACATAACCTGTCAGGCAGACTTTACAGATACAGAGCCTATCGTAATGAAGGAAAATGAGGTTCAGTCCGAAGAGCAGCTCAAGAAAAATGAAGCAAAACTCTTGAATCGCGACAAAGCCAAAGAATGGACGGCCAAACACCAGGGCTGGATTTATGAAATCGCCGACTGGAAGGCCAAGTATCTGACAAAGCAGCTTTCGGATTTGCTCGAAGATTTGCCAAAACCGAAAGAAAAGCCAGCAGAACCTAACGCAGTAAAAGTTAGCGAACCAAACGCAGTCCCCGTTCCATAGTTTTTAGTTTTTAGGATTAGCCACGAAGACACAAAGTCACAAAAGAATAATTAACCACAGATTTCGCGGATTAACACGGATTAAACACAAATAAAAAATCAGTGAAATCTGTGTCCTCCGTGGTTGAATAACGATAACTCTTGGTGTCTTGGTGCCTTTTGGTTCGACGTTGCTCACCATCCTGAGCGAGGTCGAAGGAGTGGCAAAAAATTAAATTTGTCAGTGGCTTCGATGTTCCTGGTGGTAAATGGTAAAAACGACAAAATGCCTGTCTTTTGTCCTGTTATTAACCTCGTTAAGTGCGCTTTGTATCGGTAAAGATTATTCATACCGCTGGGTCTATGTCTCAAGGTCGCTCGGCAGCGACAGCGACGTCAAGGATATCGAAGGCATTGTCAAGACCGCATCGGAGCACGGCCTGAACGGTATGGTCCTTACAGGCGGACTTGAGTATCTCGACCGCCAGCCGCCGGAGTATTTCAAAAGACTGGAGGAGGTCAAGCAGGTCTGCCGACAACATAATATCGAGATAATCCCGATAATTTTCTCGGTCGGCTACGGCGGTTCTATCCTTTCCTATGACAAGAACCTTGCAGCAGGTATTGCTGTTACGGATGCCTTGTTTGTTGTGGAAAATGGTAAGGCACATCTTGTACCAGAAAGCGACGTTCAAATCGTAAATCCCGGCTTTGAAGAATATGATGGTAATCGCCTTACAGGTTACGAATTTCACGATAGACCCGGCGAGGTTTCATTTATCGACAAAGAGGTGTTCAAAAGCGGCAAAGCCTCTCTTCGATTCGAGAATTTCGGAAAATACGAGCACGGACACGCAAGAGTAATGCAGGAGGTCAAGGTCCAGCCGCACCGTTGTTACAGATTAAGCTGCCAGGTCAAGACCGACCGGCTTGAGCCTGCTAATTCTTTCCGGTTGATGGTTCTGAGCACCGATGGTCGTGACATTGCTCCTTGGGATCCCGCAATTCCATCTTCTACGGACTGGCGACAGGTCGTTATGGGTTTTAACAGCCTCGATTATGATACAGTCAGAATATACGTCGGCGCCTGGGGCGGTAAAACAGGGAAATTCTGGGTTGATGATTTGCAGCTTGAAGAGGTCGGGCTTTTGAATATCCTCAGACGGCCGGGGACACCATTGACAGTGCGGGACGAAAAATCGCAGCTTATTTATGAAGAAGGCAGAGACTTTGCCGAGGTCAAAGACCCAAGATTGAACTTCAGGTTTGACCACCAGCCGCCCGCGCTCGAGATAATACCTGCAGGCAGAATTAAAAACGGCCAGCGCCTTAGAGTCAGCTACTACCACGGGATAGCAATAAATAATGGACAAGTTACGGTCTGTATGTCGGAGCCGAATCTCTACAAAATCTGGGAAAAGGAGGCGCAGCTTCTACACAAACATCTTGCCCCGAATAAATATCTATTGAGTATGGATGAAATAAGGGCAGGCGGCGCCTGCGAGGCGTGCAAAAAACGTAAAATGACGATGGCCCAGATACTTGGCGATTGCATAACAAAACAGGTCGATATAATCCGCCGGGTGAATCCAAACGCCGAGGTCCTTATATGGTCTGATATGCTCGACCCGAACCACAATGCTCATGATAACTACTATCTTGTTGACGGCGACTTTACCGGCTCGTGGAATTACATACCCAAAGACCTTGTCATCGTTTGCTGGTATTATGATAAGCGTAACGAGAGCCTTAAATTTTTCTCATCAATCGGTTTTAAGACGCTCGCAGGCGCTTATTACGATGGCGATACGCTCGACAATCCAAAAGGTTGGCTCGAATCTCTCGAGCGCACGCCGGGAGCCTGTGGGATAATGTACACAACCTGGGAGAATAAATACCAGCTCCTTGCGCCGTTCGGAGACCTTGTAACAAGCTCAAAACTAAACCCGCCGTAAGTCTGGCGGATAAAACTTAAAACTAAGGATAAAAAACGAATGAGTCGAATTTCACGAAGAAATTTTTTGAAGCAAAGTGCCGCTGCTCTCGGTTCAGTGTCGGCTGCGCCTTATGTTTTCTCGCCATCGGTGCTCGGCAAGAATGGTTCTGTGTCCCCCAGTGAGCGAATCGTGATGGGCGCTATCGGAGCAGGCGGCCAGGGGACACGGCATATAGGGGGCGGAATATGGGTTCAGGGTGGCGGTTTCTTAAGTAAGCAATACGTGCAGTTTGTGGCCGTCTGTGATGCGAATGCCAACAATCGTAACAACGCCCGCGACATCGTCAATAAGTTCTACGGCAACAAAGATTGCGCCAGCTACAGTGATTTCCGGCAGCTTACCGAACGCAAGGATATCGACGCGGTGCTTGTGGCTACGCCGGACCACTGGCACGTGCTTGTCTCGCTCGCAGCCGTCAAGAGCGGCAAGGACGTCTATTGCGAAAAGCCGCTTTCGCTTACTATCAAAGAAGCGCGAGAGCTTTCCTGTGCCGTCAAGCGTTACGGACGCATCTTCCAGGTGGGCACGCAGCAGCGCTCGGACAGGAATTTCCGTTTTGCATGCGAGCTTGTTCGCAATGGTTACATAGGACAGGTCAAGTCGATAACGGTCAATGTCGGCGGGCCGCCTATATGGACATGTTTCGCTCCGGAGGAGCCGGAGCCGAGCTGGCTTGACTGGAATATGTGGCTGGGGCCGGCACCGTGGAGGCCCTATACGTCGGCGATTGCGCCGGGCGGCTGGATGGCATATCGTGACTATTCGGGCGGTGAGATGACGAACTGGGGGGCGCATATGTTCGACATCGCCCAGTGGGGATTGGGAACAGAGACAAGTGGGCCGGTGGAGATAATTGGGCCGGATGGCAAAGACTTCAAGGTGCTAACTTACAGATATGCCAACGGCACTATTATGACCCGCGACAGTATCAGCAGACCTGACCCAGGCGTTAGGTTCACCGGCACGAATGGTTTTGTTGAAGTCAGCCGCGAGCACCTGATAGCTTCACCTGAGAGCCTGCTCAGGCAGATAATCAGGCCTGAAGAGATTCATTTATACGAGAGTATAAATCACCAGGATAATTTCCTGGATTGTGTCAAAAGTCGTCACAGGCCCGCCAGCGACGCCGAGGTGGGCTGCCGGTCAATAACGGTCTGTCACCTGGGCAATATCGCATACTGGCTTGGCCGCCCGCTCAAGTGGGACCCGAAGAAAGAACGTTTCATAGGGGACGACCTCGCCGACAAAATGACCGGCAGGGCAATGCGCTGGCCCTGGCGCCTATAAGAATCTAAAAAATCAAAACTATGGATGTGAAACGATGCGAACCTCTAAATCGTCAAGATGGCTTACGCCAAAAGTATTCATTTATTTACTGATGGTGACATTATATTTGGGTTTTACTCCTGATGCGCGCCCGGCTGTTGAAAAATCACGGGTCAATCAGATGCTGGCAGAAATTACTAACTACCAGCGCGGTATGAGCAGCCAGCCGCTAATAGATGTCGAAGAGCTTATACGAGATACACAGAACCAGCCCGAATTGCGAAAATATATAGAGATGCAACTGGCTAAACTCCTTGAATCCAACGTCTCACTGGATTGCAAATCATTTATTTGTCGGCAGCTCTGGCAAATCGGGACAGCCGATTCAGTCCCGGCTGCGGCAAAATTGCTGCTGGATGAGGCAACTGGCGATATGGCCTGCTATGCAATCGGCCAAAATCCCAGCCCTGAGGCTGCAAAGGCCCTGCGGGATGCGCTGGACAAAGCCCCGCCAAAGGCGCAGGTTCGCATCATAAATTTGTTAGGCGATAGACGCGATGTCCAAAGCGTAGAGCTGTTGGGCAAGAGTGTCTTAGGCCAGGATAGGGCAGTCGGCGAAGCTGCAATTGTGGCGCTGGGAAAAATAGGCGGCGAACAGGCAGCAAAGTTTCTGGCTCAAACGAGAGCCAAAGGCGACCCACAGTTGCAATTGGCGGCGACAGATGCATATCTACGATGCGCTGAGAGCGAGCTTTCAGAGGGACAAAGGCAGCAGGCAATTGCAATTTATAAAGAGTTGGCCGGCACAGGCGAAGCAGCGATTACTCGCAGTGCAGCAATCAAAGGATTGGCTGATGCCGGTGGAAAGGATGCTGCCTCGCTGGTTGTTGCAGCTTTGCAGGATAAGGACCGGATGGTCAGGACTACCGCCGGCGGTTGTGTTCGGACAATGCAGGGCGAAGGCATTACCGAACTATTTGTTGCCGAACTTGGGAAACTATCGTCCGATGAACAGGTGCTTCTGCTTGGCGCCCTCGCTGACCGCGGTGACTCCGCTGCCTTGCCGACAGTAACTAAGGCAGCTAAGAGCGAAAATGCCAAGGTTAGAGTAGCGGCTCTGGATGCCGTTGGAAAACTCGGCGATGCCTCATCTGTGGAGTTTTTGACAGAGGCCGCTGCAAAAAGCACGGAACCTGATGGGAAAACTGCCGCCATAAATAGTCTTGGTCTGCTTCGCGGTAATGGCGTTGACGATGCGATAGTCCAAAGTGTGCAGAAATCAGAGCCGAGTCTGCGGGCTAATCTGATTGAAGTTCTTTTTGACCGCAATGCAACAAGCGCTGTCCCGGCGCTATTACAAGAGGCGGCAAGCCCGGATGCAAAGGTCCGCACGGCAGCGTTTAAGGCCTTAGGCCGGCTTGCAAATGATAAAGATTCGCCGGCACTTGTAAAACTTCTCGTTGATTTGCCCGGCGACAGCGGTCGCAGAGAAGCTGAAAGGGCCGTCATAGCAGTTGCACGAAAAATTACCGACCAGAACAAGCAAGCTGATGCTGTGCTGGACGCGTTGAGTGCCGAGAAGCGCCCGCCTGTTAAATGTTCCTTGCTGCATGTGCTTGGTGGTATCGCAAATAAAGCGGCGCTTAAGGCTATGCAAAGTGCGCTAAAAGAAGCCGACCCACAGGTGCAGGATACGGCAATCCGCGAACTATCCAACTGGCCTGATGCGGCTGCAACGGATGTCGTGATAAAAATCTTTAGAAGCACACAAAACCAGACCCATCGTTTGTTGGCGCTGCGAGGCATTGTGCGTTTATTGTCTTTGCCTGGTGAAGACCATCCTGCACAGAAGACTCTGGAAATATATACCCAGCTAATGAGCGAGGCTCGAAGTCCAGAGGAAAAGAAACTTGTGCTGTCCGGCCTGGCAAATGTCAACGACGCCGGGGCGCTGCAACTTGCTGCGAAATGTCTTGATGATGAGACGATTAAAGATGAGGCGGCATTAGCGGCAGTTAAAATTGCCGGCTCTATCTGTGGCAGTAATCCTGACCAGGCAAAGGCGGCTATTGCAAAAGTGCTGGCGATTACAAAAGATGATTCCCTGCGAAAGCAGGCACAGGATGTCATTAACACTATCGAGAAGTTCGAATACTTCATCACCTCCTGGCAGGTTACCGGCCCGTATATGCAGGAGGGCAAAAATTACGCCGAACTGTTCGATATTGTTTTTGCGCCGGAAACTTCTGCCGACAAAAATGTGAATTGGACTTCTATACCTGCCGGCACAGACCCGAGCCGGCCTTTCGTGCTTGATTTGCTAAAACTATATGGCGGCGAACAGCGGGTCGCTTACCTTCGCACCTGGATACATTGCGATAGCCAGCAGCAAGCAACTCTGGAAATTGGCAGCGATGACGGCGTCAAGGTCTGGCTTAACAATAGCATAGTCCACGCAAATAATGTGGCCAGGCCTTTAACGCCGGCTTCCGATAAGGCAAATGTTACACTCAAGCAGGGCTGGAATTCGCTGCTTGTGAAAATTACGCAGAATAATTTACCCTGGGAGTTCTGTATGCGCCTGCGCAAGCCCGATGGCACCAGGCTGGAAGGCATACGCATTGACTGTGCGCACAAACCCCAGTAAAAAGGTAGAGCATAGTTGTGCACAGACGAAGTGGATTTACGTTGATAGAGCTTTTGGTTGTCATTTCTATCATTGCAATCCTTATGGCGATATTGATGCCGTCACTGCGGAAGGCCCGTGAGCAGGGCAAGAACGTTCTTTGCCGCAATAATCTCCGTCAGGTTGGCTTGGCTGCCAATTTATATGCCGAGGAGTGGGACCAATACATCCCCCGTGGGGCGTCAGGTGGAACGAGGAAGGCCTGGTATCAGCTTTTTATGCCTTTTTTGGCGCAGAAGCCGATTGGTAAAGATTACCGCACTGTTAAAATATACCGCTGCCCCAGCTACCCTGATAAACAGCAAACCGTCTGTTTCGTCATTAATGGGTGGGACTTCGACAGCCCCACCGATACAGTCGGCCACGAGACTTTGGACCCGACCAAATTAAGTGACTGCACCCGTCGGGCATATACTATCTACCTTACCGACAACGAAGATGGCCATTGGCGACCGATAATCAAAAATGCCGATGACGATGGGACAGACCGCTGCGATGTCTGGAACCCCGGACATCTGCCGACCTCTAACAGTCAGGATACATGGAGAGGCCGGCGGGTGGCGCGTGCACGCCACAAAAACGGCTGCAATTGCCTGTTCCTCGACTGGCACGTGGAATGGATAGCCGCACCAACTATGACTATCAATATGTGGAGGTTTCAAAAATAATTTCGCCTTTTAATTTTCTTCCAGCCAGCAGAAGGTAACTTATTTTTACCGCAGAGTGCGCAGAGAACGCAGAGAAATAACAAAATTCAAAAAGTAATTTCGACTTTTAATATTCTTCGAGCCAGTGAAATGCCATAATTGCAAAATCTCTGAAATTAATTATGCAGTCGCCGTTGATGTCGCCGGCGACGATGGTTTCGCAGGGCGGCTTGCCAAAGTATGATTTACTCGCCTCTGCCGTTCCGCCGTACCCACCCATATTGATAATCCCGCCATTTGGAAATGGCTCAAGGCCGATAGGACTTGCCGGATCTCCAGCATCAATACACAAACTCGTAACATCGTCTTTTACCCAGCTTGCGCTGTTTGCATCCCAGCGACCACCTTGAGATTTCAAATGATGGTCGCCATTGTTTGAATTAGCGAAGCATGGTTCAGCTTCAATATTACCATCGCCCCAATTCAAAATGCTACAAGGGTCGTTGAAAATCTCGTCCTCGCTTCCAAAAACATCGCTGTAGGAAACAGTTAGGTTTGTACCTCTAACTCCTGTAGGACCGGAACTAATGTCTGCCATATACACTTGTGGTCCCAAGCTCGCCGTATTCTTCCACAGAATGCAATTTTCCAATTTTACGTTATCACCCTGAAAATAAAGTCCACCGCCATACTTAGCCGAGTTATAAATTATCGAACATCCGCGAATAGTCATTTTAGACCGACCACCATACAACCCCCCGCCTTTCTCTGCCATGTTGTCTGATATGATACAATTACTCATTGTGAGCGTGGAATCAATAACACAAAGAATGCCTATATCCTGATTACGTATAATCATACAATCTTCGATTGTAAGGCTACCTTGACCACAGGAAATTCCTCTCCCTATGTTGTCTGATATGATACTATTTCTAAGTTCGGCAGAACATTCAAAAAATTCGCAAGACTCATAACCCAAATTCTCCGTAATACTACAATTGCTAATGTTAGGAACACAATAATCGAAGGCCATACCAGCACCTGCACCTGTGGTTGAGTTCTTGCTGACAATGCAGTTGGAGATGCGGAAGCTTGCTTGGTTGCGGCGGGACCAATTCGAACAACATATACCTCCTCCTCCTTTACCAGTTTCATGTGATGTGCCAGATTTGTTGCAAGTGATTATACAATTTTTAATAACGTAGTTGTTACAATCAGAACAGTCAATACCGCCACCATCGAATTTAGTTCCGTTTTTTTTTATTGCACAATTATCAATAGTGAAGTTGTCGCTATCACTTGAATAAATCCCGCCGCCACGGTAATCACTCGAATTGCCTATCACCGTGCAGTTTATCACAGTAGGACTACTATATTGGATGAACATCCCGCCACCTAAATAGTAGTGTGGATCAGAACCATTACCGTTCCCAGAAGTAATAGTAAAACCATCCAAGACAGGGGTTGCATCGGTTTCGATAGCACTGACAACATGGTAGCTGTTATCGAATCTTGTAGGTTCCTTCCACAAGCCACAGGGGTCTTTTACATCAACGTCGTTACCAACAAGGTCGCCGCTCAGTACCGTCTCGTAGAAGTCAATGTCTCTGGCATTGGGGTCTGGCTCACCAAAGCCAGCATACCCACCATTAATGGTTACGCCATTTATGAGCTGGAATGTAGCTGCTCGGTCGCCAGTGCCATCCGGATGCAAAGTATTCTCATCGGGTCTATAAACGCCCTGCGCAACACGAATTTCTACAGGCTTGGTGGCGGCCTTGGCATCGGCCAGGGCATCCTGCAGATGCTTGTAAGCGTTAGCCCAGGTCGTTCCATTATTCGCTCCTGTTGCACCAGCATCAACGTAAATGATTTTTCCGGTAGCCACCGAGATTAGTGCAAATAACAAAACTGACTGTGCCAACAAATTTATTAGTTTTGAAGTTTGCATTTTCTATCCTCCCAAAAAGGTTATTGTGGCCTGTTATCCGCTAACCAATTAAGTGATAAAAAGAATAAATCTTGATAATCAATCTTGCAATCGCCGTTGATGTCGCCGGCGACAATCGTTTCGCAAACCGGCTCGCCAAAGTATGATTTGCTTGCTTCTTTTGTGCCGCCATAAGCGCCCATATTTATTCTGCCGCCATTTGGAAATGGCTCCAAACCAATGGGGCTCATTGGGTCTCCCGCATCAATACACAAACTCGTCACTTCGTCCTTCGTCCATCGTCCCTCGTTTGCATCCCAACGTCCTGCCTGTGATTTTAAATGATAATCACCATCTACCCAGAAGTCATCCCAAGGGGTTTCTGGTGTACCTGCATTGTCCCATCGACCAGGGATGACAAACATAGGATCGGAGTGAATATTACCTTCCCAGGTGCTCTTATCTTTGATACAAGAATAAGTAACGGAGCATCCAGACAAATCACCACCGTTATCCCATAGGATACAATTCGTGATTGTCCAGGAGCTTTCATAGCAATATATGCCGGTTTCGTTTCCGGCTATCGTGTTGTTCATAATCGTAGCTGTGCTCCAAACGAAACCTATCCCCGAACCATAGTTTCCTGTTATTGTGTTATTCCTTATAATAATTGGTGAGCTTTCGCGACAGTACATGCCCCCAGCGTGCACATCTGTTGTATTTTCTGTAACTCTGTTACCTGTAATCATTGCTGAACTCGTGAGACAAAATAAGCCGCCGCCGCAGTGTGCTCTATTCCTGGCAATGGTGTTTCCTGTGATAGTTAGATAGCTATCATTGCACCATATACCACCACCATAAAGCCCTCCCCAGTTTCCTTCGATAGTGTTGTTCGTAATCATCGGTGAGCTATTACTGGAGCAAATGCCGCCACCTTTGTATCCTGCTGTGTTCTCTACGATTATGTTGTTCGCTATCATCGGCGAAGAGCCATCAGAGCAAAATATGCCACCGCCATCGTTCCCAGCTGAGTTATAAATTATAATACAGTTATATATCGTGGGACTTGCAGCAGAGCAGAAGACTGCCCCACCATAGAATTCTACTGGGCCATCTCCACCAACTATAGTGAAACCAGACACTATTGATTTTTGCCCCTCTCCGCTATGGAAATGGAAACCTCGATGTCCTTCTTCTTCTGTTCCTTTGCAGTCGATGATGCAGTTTTCTGGGCCATTTTTGCTTTTCAACGTGATTGATTTGCCATTAAAATCAATATCTCTGTTGCCGTTGCCGCGATATGTCCCGTCAGCGACAAGAATTGTATCACCATTGCTGGAATAGTTAATCGCTGCTTGGATGTTGTTAAAATCCGCAGGGCCATCGTCATCAACATATATAATTCTGCCGAGAGCAGCCGTAGAGAGTATTGTCAGTAAAAACGCTATGATTATCAGAAGACCCTTTGGATTTGTTTCCCTGCTCATTTTTTTACCTCGCCATTATTTTCCAAACGGATAAATAACTAACCGCCCTTGAATCCTTCATACACGAATAAATCTGCCGCCTTGTTGTGTTGAGCTAAATTATCAACCCTATATTTTATCAGACTTTACATATACTTGTCAAATAAAAATAAGGCAAAGGGGTAGATTCACCAATAACTGACGAAAAAATCCTCTTCAAAGCATCAATTCCGCACATTATCATTGACAATTTCGCCAAAAAGCGGTATTATAATAGTAACTTTTGAAACAAATTGACCATTCCTTAAATCAATAAGGAGGCTGGCGTTATGAGTAAGATTAGGTGGGTTATTCTGGTCGTTGGCTTAACGGCCATCGCCGGATGCATCGAAACAAAGGATGAATTTACAATAAACCCTGACGGCTCCGGAAAGGTGATTCACGAGCTTACTTTCGTGCCGACCAGTTTCACGCAGGGTTTTGGGATAACAGGCGGTCAATCTCCTTCTCCAGCGGATAGTAACCAGCCGCCATCTTTAGGGACGGCTGGCGGCGGGGCGGATACCCAGACGCAGCTTAAAAACAGTGTAAAAGATATTCTAACCAAATCTTCCGGAGTTGATACCTGGGCCGATGTCTCTTACAAAATGACCGCTGACGGCAAGATGTATTTCAAGGGCACCGCCTATTTCCCGGACACAAACAATCTAAATCTCTATAATGCCGGCTTTATCAGCTATAAGAAGCTTAATTTTACCCGCAGCCAACAGGGCGAAATAATCATCTTGTTGAAATCACAAGAGCAGCCTGCTCAAACTCGGCCTTCTCCCCGTGATATTACGCCGGAGAAAGTTGAAGAGCAAGTTAAGCAAGTCAGGATGCAATACCAACAGGCCAAGCCGATGATGCAGACTTCTTTGTCAACGTTAAAAAATGAAATAATTTTTCATCTGCCGGGCCAGATTAAAGAAGTTTCTAATGTTGAAGGTGTTAATGACAGGACAGCCCGTATAGCGATTGATGGGACCAAGTTGATTGCCGTTATAGACCGGCTGATACAGGACGAGACCTGGCTGCGACAACAAATAATGACTGGTAAAGACCCTCTTGCCTCCGGCCCAGAAAGTGACCTGATGCTCAACGAGATGCTTTTCGGCACCAGAGCGCCTATCGGTCTGGTTGTTACTCCGGATACACAACCGCTTTTTGATTACAATGCTGAGGTATCAGTGGCCAGGGCAAATTTTGAAAGTATCCTCAAAGAATTAGAACCTGCCGCAGGCGCCTCTCCTGTTGAAACCCCTGCAAAAGAGGAAATCCTCCCTGAACTTCCTATCAGCCAGATTACCCCTGCTGCTCCTGAGGAAGGAACGGGAATGAAGGTGGTAGTCGGCGGTGTGCGTTTAGTGAGACTTTCGGACTACAGAAGAGGGATAATGCCGCTCGGCCTAAACAATGGCTATACCCTCGCACTGATAGCCCAACTTCCTGCCCCCCTGCCCGCCCCTGTTGTTAAAGTTTCAGGTGGGAGGATTGAAAAAGCGCTTACAGATAGCGGCACAGACCTTCTGCCAAAGGAGCAATGGGACCGTAAGATAAGATTTCCTACTCTCGCTCCCGACGGCAAAACCGTTGTATTCGATATCGATTTACTTGTCCCTGATGAAGCCGCACGCGGCCTGGAGGAGCTGGCTGGAATCCTTGAATATCTGACTGCAAGTGGTTCCCGCGAAGTGGATTTGGGTAATATCGCTTTTGAAGCTGGAGCTAAGGGCACAGAATACGGCGCTGTTATCACCTCAATCGAGGCCGACCCCTGGCAGAACAACGCTACAATTTTGAGCTTCAGGCTGGACTTGCAAGCCGAGTCAATTGATTCCGTAAAATTCTTAACAGAGGGCGGCACAAAGCTGGGCATAACCCAGCGAGGTTACGCGTCTATTGGCGGCACAACAACGCTTAAATTTTCCATTAAGGACAAATTGCCAAAGAATGGACGCCTCATTGTAACCGTCTTTGACGAGCTTAAGAAAAATGAAATTCCTTTTAGAATTGCAAATATCTCTTTGACCGGCCAGCCTATGCAGTAATAGTTCCGAAATTTACGATTCGCCACAAAGACACAAGGAAATGGCGTAAGCCATCTTGACGATTACGAGTTAAAAATAATTCATTTCTTGGTGCCTTGTCCCTCGACTTCGCTCGGGCTTGCAGTGAGCTTGTCGAATCTGATGGTGAGCCTGTCGAACCAGTGGCAAAAAGTCGGGTAAACCGTCAAGATTAGAATTTCTCAAGTATAGCGGCGGTCAAAGAGCTGCTGCTATGAGCGGCTTGTTTATACTGAAATATGTTTATTTTGGTTTAAATCCAGCGACAAATATTTTGCCGGATTTGCAAACTCTTCTAACTTAACCGTTCCGTTTGAATTGGTGTCAATCAGTCCCGAAAAATCCGGCCCGCAGCAGACATGGCGCTGATGGTATAGCCGAAGGTGTATTGTTTGTTCGCCGGCAGCATGTATTCCGGATGAGGCCGTGCTCCCCAGCTATTATCGCCGGCGACGCCCATCTGCTTGTAATCTATATTCACAGTAGTATTCCCGCGAGGCAGCTCATTAGGATGGTCCGCGGCCTCAAGCTGGCCTATCGTATATGGCCAAGCGCTGGTCATCAAGAGAGTATCGCCTTTGAATTGAAATCCAAAGCCGTTGGAGTCGGTCACTTTCATCCACCGCACATCTGACCGGTTGGCGTTTTCCTGGGGTTCGATGTAGTTATAGATGAAATCTTCTATGTCTGTGTTGTACACGCCCACGACACCACATGTTTTACGGTCCCAGTAGGTTTCCCACGGTCCGAGGCCATACCATTGAATCTGGTTGTATTTCGCCGGCATAGCCAATTGTGTACCGAATCTCGGCAGGTCAGGCAACGAACCTGTAGGAGTAATCGTCGCCTGGACGTGGACGTTGCCGTTTCCGTAAATTGTATAGACAATATTATAGTCGGAGTTATTCACACCCGGCAGCGTGAAATCCGCCGAAATCACAACTTTTGCGTTCATCGGCTGGCTGACGGTAATACTGTCCACAGTTCGTGTTGACCCGGCTGTTTTCCATACGCCTTGTCGGCTCGGCATATTGTTGCCGTTATCGTTATCCGTGGGTGCTCGCCAGAAATTAGGTGCCAGGCTGCCCGCAAGCAATTGTGTTCCCTGATAGACAAAGGACTCCAGCGACCCGCTGGTTTTGCCTATTGCCACCTGGAAGTTCGTTCCCGTTACAATGTGCTGGCTGGAGGTTGCGCTTCGGCTTAAGCTGTTCATTCCAGCAGGGTCTTCGGCGGGCACATCCGCCACCGCCCACGGCACCTTAATCTGGTCCCACGCCACGATATGGTCGGCGTCGGCCCACAGTGTATCCTTTGCCAGCGTAAATATCACCCTCAGATAATACTCCGTGCCAGCCGGTTTGACCGTCGGCTCGGTGATGCCTATCGTTATATTCTGCTCCTGACCCGGCGCCAGATTTATCGGCGGCAGTGTTCCCCGCTGAATGATTTCGCCGTTGGCCGTCAGCTCCCAGTTGATGTTTGCAAAATCAAGACTGATAAACGCATATTTGTTACGGACCTTTACAACGCCGTGTGCTACGTCAGCATCGGAAACTTTAATATACTGATATACCTTTTTGACCTCGTTGAGGTGTGGATTGGTCGTGCGGTCCGGTGCCACAAGACCATTGCAGCAGAAGTTCTCGTCGTTGGGGACATCGTTGAAATCTCCGCCGTAAGCCCAGAACTGTTTGCTAAAACTATCAAACTTGCGAATCCCCTGGTCCACGAAATCCCAGATGCAGCCGCCCTGCAGCGCAGGATAGGACTCAATGGCAGTCCAGTAGTCCTGGATATTGCCCTCGCTGTTGCCCATTGCGTGTTCGTATTCGCACAGAATCAAGGGTTTTGTCGGGCTGCCGGAGGCGTAGCGGACAATCGATTCGATAGACGCATACATCGGGCAGTAAATATCGGTATTGGCGCCGGTTCCTGCCGGCTCATAGTGCACAAAACGGGTGTTATCGCGTCCGCGGACCCAGGAGCTGGTGGCATTGAAATTGACGCCATTACCCGCCTCATTGCCCAGCGACCATAAAATAACGCAGGTATGGTTCTTGTCTCGCTCCACCAGATTCTGTGTTCGGTACAGAAAAGCGCTTTGCCAGGAGGTGTTGTTGGAAAGTCCCATGTTTGCATGACATTCGATATCGGCCTCGTCGATGACATACAGGCCATACTTGTCGCACAGCTCGTACCATTTCGGGTCATCTGGATAATGACAGGTTCGAACCATATTGATGTTGTTCTGCTTCATAATTTTAATATCTTGCACCATTCTACTGTCCGGCACCGCCTTGGCAAAATCCGGGTCGTGCTCGTGACGGTTTGCGCCCTTGATATAAATTGCCCTGCCATTGATAAGAAGCTGAGCTTTGGCAATCTGAATCTTGCGGAAGCCGGTCTCGCACTGCTCGACTTCGATGACGGAATTGTTGGGGTCTTTAAGCGTCAGGAGGACCTGATACAGATTGGGCGTTTCCGCCGTCCATTTGAGAGGATTCGTAACGGCCGTTTGCATATCCAGTATGCCTTCTGCACCGCCTGCGATGCTGCTCAAAGAATCTGCCATCAGCGGGTCTGAGCCGACAGCGGTTCCGTTGGCGTCCAGCAGCGTTACTTCCACACTGTGGGTCCCGACAGACGAAGCAGTATAATTTTTGATATTGGCCGTAACATACAGCTTGGCGTTTTGGTAGTTGCTGTCCAAATCACTTCGCACCCAGAAATCGCGCAGATGGACCCGGGGCGGCGAGAATAGATAGACGTCGCGGTAGATGCCGCTGAACCGCCACATATCCTGGTCTTCGAGGTAACTGCCGTCGCACCAGCGATAGACTTCCGCCGCCAGTGCATTATTTCCCGCCACCAGATAACTGGTGATATCGAATTCGGCCGGCGACATACTGTCCTCGCTGTAGCCAACAAACTGGCCGTTAATCCACAGATAAAATGCGCTCATTACGCCGTCAAAATGGATAAACACCCTTCTGCCGGCCCAGCCAGGTGGGATGGTGAATTCCCTGCGATAGGAGCCGACGGGATTTCTTTGTGTATAAGCGGTGTAGTTAGCCGGTGGCGTGCTGGTTACGCTCGGAGGATTGTTTTGAAAGGGGTATGTAATATTGGTATAGATGGGCGTGCCGTATCCGTGCATTTCCCAGTTGCTCGGCACAGGGATTTCGGCCCATCCACTCACATCGTATCCTAATTGATAAAAATTCACCGGCCTATCTTCCGGTTTGGCGACCCAGTGGAATTTCCACTTGCCATTAAGGGACTGATAGTAGATAGATGCATCGCGTGTGCCTTGTATGGCGCTGGGCCGGTCAGGATAGGGCATTAGCGTCGCGTGTCGCGGCGCCTTGTTAATCTCGTTAATGCTCTGATTTTCCCACTCCCTCCCTTTCGTCTTAAAACTCCACACCTCTCCCATATTGCCGCCGACCACATCCACCCGCCAATAGTAAGCAGCACTTCGACTCAGCGCCGAAGCAGGGTGATAAGACTCCTCGGTAACTCGCACCGGACTAACTCCGCTAAAGCTGGAGCTGGTTCCGAGATAAACATCATACTCGGCATTTGACATTGATGCCGGTGCACTCCAGGTGAGAGTCACATTGGCATCCACATTCGTTTGACCGTTAGATGGCGAGGGATTACTGGCCTCGACCTCCAATTCACCATCCGACAACCGCACTCTGTCCAGGCCCAGCCAGGTAGTCCCGCTGCTAACGTTGATAAGTTCAATACCGAGTTTCTTTCCGATGGAGGCCGGAACATCGTTAGCTGAAAAAGTAAGAGAATACTCAGTCATTGTGTCAGTAAGATTTACCGTAGTGGTCGCAGCCTGAGATCTGGCGCCGGCGTTATTATAATAGAGAATCATCTTTAAACTCGTGGCTCCCCAGGTAATCCGTGCATCCACTTTCAACTCATAAACCTTACCAGCAACAATATTACAATCCGTCAACTGCCAAACGGAGGGGTCGCCGCTCCTCAAAAAAGCAGAATAATCACCTTCAGTGGGATTATATCCTGTTTCTACACCCGAATCGAAAGCTGCCGTATCGCTGCTCCAGCCGGGAATATCAATAGCGGGCGTGCCGCCGGAACCTTCGCCATTCCAGCCTTTAATTTTCCCCTGCCCTGGCTGCTCAAAGTTGTAATTTTCAACCGTAATAGATGCCGCCTGGCAAATTGCTGCCATAAGCATAAGTAAGCCGACAGTGGCGTAAGCCATCCTGGCAATTAATACCATTAACCTGCCCATATTATTGACCTCCACTACAATTTACTCGATTTGACTATAAGTGTTGATTTAACAAAACATAGTCTGTCATTTCTACTGAAGCGAGACTCCATCGTATCAACTTCCAGCCCTCCACAGGATGCCTTACGGCAGTGAAGAAGGTCAGAAGTTCTCAAGTATAGCGGCTGTGTGAATAGCCAGTATCATAAGATAATCCAGGTCGCTTAGAGTATATGGCTGTTGGTCTGTGCTGTTGTCCACATATATCACGCCAAAACACCCATCCGGGTTCATAATAGGCGCTATCATTGCAGAGCACACACCTTGTTGTTGCATTTGCTCTGGAACCTGAGGCAAAAGTAAGAACTGGGCTTTTTCAACTGCCTGGGTAATTTTTGCACCGAGTTTTATATCCTTTAGCTCAACCTTTTCGCCGCTACTTGTTTTGCCTGTGTGAGAGGCCATCGGACCTTTCGGCTCATTCCTCAGTGCACACCAGGCGCGGGATGCACCGAACTGATTTAGCACAATGCCCAGAAGGGTCTTGAGCATTTCATCCGGGCCGCCGGCTTTGCAGATTGCCTCGGTAGCATCCAGAAAATCCTTTGCCCTTCTGGCTGGTAACTTGATGTCCGGGGCGTGCTCGGCATCGGGTTTTCTTATTATAATCTGCGGCTTGGGAGAAGTTGTTACGAGAGTATCTTCTAATTGAATTGCTTTGTCGGTTTCAACGTCCGCTTCTAAATAAATTTCGATTATAAAGTCGGCTATGCGAATCTGGTCGCCGGACTTGATTTCAGTTTTGTGGATTGCCTTATCGTTTAGATATGTTTTGTTAGGCGAGTCCAGGTCCTCAAGCATCCATTTTCCATCCGCCGTAGTAAAAATCACCGCGTGCTGCCTCGATACCGCCCTATCCGGCAGGAAAACCTGGCTGTGCTCGTGCCTGCCGATATAGATAGGCCCTTCGCTGAAGCGTAGCTCGTTTATGGTGCGACCTTTTTGTTTTACAATAAGCCGCATTTGTTTCCCACTCAATTATTCTCTGACCTTTTTACTTGATTATTTACCAATCGGTTCGTTTTGTCAAGCAAACAATTCTGCCGGCTAAGTCGTTTTCCCTGTATGTCTGGATTTGCAGTGTTGCAATTATCCGCAATTTTGCGTAGATTGGTAATCGGCTAAATTGGGTTTTTCAGAAGGTCCCAAATGAACGCTGGAACAATAAGAAAGGTCATTATCGCCGTGATTGTCATTGGCGCAGCAAGTGCATACTTGCTTTACCAGACAGGCGAATCTTCCTGGGTGTATTATTATACTGTCGATGAGTTTGTTGAGAGTGAATCCGGCAAATCGCCGCAAGGTAGCGATACCCAGGCACCCCAGACCATCCGTAATGGCGTTATTCGTCTGGCCGGCAGGGTAAAAGCCGGAAGTATTGTGAGTAAGCCTGAGAAGATGCAGCTTGATTTTGAGCTTATTGGACAAAATAAATCGGTAACGGTCAGGTTCTCCGGCGTGGCGCCGAAAAACTTTGCCGCCGATAGAGATGTTGTTGTCGAAGGCAGGATTTCAGCAGACGGGACATTTGAAGCCAAGAAGATTTTGACTCGCTGCGAATCAAAATACAGGGTAAAACTAAATCCAGATTTGGCTGATAGGTAGCATTCTCTCGCAGTTGGAATGATGTATGTCATTCTGAGCGACTTGTCCGCCGTAGCTTTGGCGAAGGCGGAAGCGAAGAATCTCCCTTGCGCAGGCCAGATGGTTCGCCTTTGGCTCACCATGACAATTATTCAATATCAGTCGCAAAAATATGCACGAAAAATTACAAAAGTCTCCGGACACACCTGCGGTTGATGTCACAGGCGTATGCAAGTCATTTGGCAGCCAGATTGTGCTCAAGAACATAAACCTCCGGGTGTCGAGCGGGCAGGGACTTTGCGTATGTGGTGCCAATGCGGCCGGCAAAACCACGCTGCTTCGATTAATTGCCGGGCTTCTACAGCCGGATGCAGGTGAAGTGCGAATTTGCGGATTCGACCTAAAAAACCACCCGCAGCAGGCAAAAGCAAATCTCGGAGTCATATTTCACAAAAGCATGGTCTATCCGCAATTAACGACCCTCGAAAATCTTCAATTCTTTGCAAAATTAAATGGCGTCAAAGATAATAAGGCTCTTATACAAAGGCTTTTGGAGCAAGCGGGACTATTGCCATATCGTTATGATAAAGTCGGTGTTCTTTCTCGCGGTATGATGCAGCGGCTATCTATCGCAAGAGCGCTTGTCAATAGCCCGAGCGTTCTGCTGGCGGACGAACCATTTACAGGTTTGGATGCCGATGCAAGTAAGCAGCTTGTCGCTATATTACATAAATTCAAAGATGACGGCGGCACTATTATTATGGCGACTCATAATGTCAATCTGTCTTTTCAGTGCTGTGAGCAAATTGCGGTTTTAGATGGGCAAAAATTCATTTTTAATGCAAAGGTCTGCGACATAGACACCGAAGCATTTGCCAAGGATTATCTGTCGTATGCGAGGATAAATACCTGGGTAACATCACAGACACAATAAGAGCCATATTTGTTAAAGATTTGGCTGTAGAGCTGAGGACAAAGCAATTGCTTCCTACGCAGATTTGCCTCGGAATCCTTATCGCCTGGATTTTCCGCCTGGCGACCGGTGCAATGTCTTCAGATGCGCCGTTTATAGCCAGCGCAGTATTGTTCACAGCACTATTATTTTCTGGAATTTTGGCCAGTGACAAAAGTTTTGCCGTTGAGCAGGAAAATGATTGCATCAGCTCTCTATTACTTGCGACAACAGATGCAGGTAATATCTACATTGCAAAATTACTGGTAAATGTAGCCCTGATGTGTATTTTTGAAATCGTTACTGTCCCTGTCGTCCTTATGCTTTTCAACGTAAGTATAGATGGAAGATGGCCCGAGTTAATTATCGTGCTGCTGCTCGGCAATATCGGTATCTCAAGCGTCGGCACGCTGTTGGGCTGCATTATTCACGAGGTCGGAGCAACGAACCTGCTTCTTGGAGTCCTTGTGATGGCTGTGCTTATGCCGATGATGATACCGGCTGTTTTTGCCCTGCTATTATTATTTAGTCCTGCAAATAGCCAAACGGTATTCAATATAGCGGCAGACTTCAAAGCAGCTATTGGATATATGGCGGCATTCGATGCAATTTTTGTTACGGTCTGCTGGTTGTTATTCGGCGTTGTAATAAAGCAGTAGGAAGAAATATGCGGTTGATTTTTTTGTGCCTTAGCTTTTGCCTGATAGTAATTTCAGGCTTGCTGGCCTGCACAGTCGCAGCAGTTGAGCCTGTAGAATACAACATAATTTATGTCCACGTGCCGGCAGGGATTTGCTCACTGGCCTGTTTTACGGTGCTATTTATTTGCTCGCTGGCGTATTTAAGAACAAAGAATCCAATATGGGACAACATTGCAGCCGCTTGTGGCGAGGTCGGATTTGTCTTTGCAACGGCACTGAACGCAACAGGCTCAATTTTTGCCTACGCTACCTGGGGCGCCTGGTGGACGCCGAGTCTGCGGCTGATTAGCTCGGCGATGTTGTGGTTTTTATATGTTGCTTATTTGATATTAAGAGCGGGTATATCCAACCAGCAGCGAAAAGGGCAAATCTGTTCTGTCTTTGGGACTATCGCTTTTGTGGATGTTCCTCTTGTATATATTAGCGCTCGCTTTATTCCTGACATTCACTGGCCAAACTTTACTTTTGAAAGCGGCTGGCAAAATGCAGCCTTCATCCTGGCCATCAGCGGAACGTTGCTCCTGGCGACAATACTGATTTGGATTAGAGCTGATATACCGAAAAGCCTAAATCAAATCCCGTTGAATCGCGAGCAAAATCAATGATTTCCACAGTTTTAAGTTTTTGCCTTTAAGTTTTGGTAAGCGTTCACCCATTTTCGAGTAATTGAAGTACACTTTAGTAAACTTTTGTCTTTGTCCGATAACGATTATATGGACAAAGACGCATATATAAAGCAGTTGGAAGAGCAAAACGCGGAATTG
>Ga0315279_10000790_pt1 | contig 57887 bp, 44 predicted proteins | sample YL17G06_20_MG_FD_203694 | JGI IMG/M metagenome (GOLD analysis project Ga0315279, IMG submission 203694) | Sediment microbial communities from Yellowstone Lake, YNP, Wyoming, USA - YL17G06_20 | ecosystem: Environmental > Aquatic > Freshwater > Lake > Sediment | place: USA: Wyoming | collected...
AAAAGCTGAACATTTGCGTTTGGCTTTAATGTTCTAGCCTTCGAGGCCCATAATATCAAGTCAATACTAACGCAAGTGTCATTATTATAAGGCTTTACGTAGCGCGCTCGGCAAGTTACACCCAAATTATTTATCCCATATCCATTGTGGCTGAGGCAGAAAATCTCGGAAATCGACGCTTCGAGTCGGCTCCGGCCCAGCCTGGCGCGGACTTGGAGATTCCACACTCGCTTGTTCGCGTTGGCCGCGGGAATCGTTAGAATCTGCCAACTGCTCAGTTACGGTCTGTTCGGACTTCTTGCCCGGCCCGGCGTCTTCTGCCGAAGGCAGAGACGAGGGCTGCTCGCCCACCCACTGCTGGCACATTCCGTCCGGCCTGACCTGCAGAATGCCAATATCCCGGAAAAAGCTCAGCTTCGTCACCGCGTGAGCTATCAAGGCAGCCGTAAGGCTGTTTTGTGCCCCAAGCAGGGCATCCTGAGACTCCAGCCAATCCCTGGTAGTGACGCGTCCGGCTTGCAGCAGCATGGTTGTACTCTCAACCCTTTCCTTGGCTAAGTCCAGGCTCACTTGCTGAGTGCGATAAGATTCTGCCTCTTCCCGGAGCCTGCGATAAGCGTCGCGGACGTCCAGTTTTACCTGGTCCACGTAGTTCTCATACTCTCGCTGTCGCTGCGCCAACGTTATCAGCGATTCTCCGTAGGCGTTGCGTTCGGCTTTTCGGTCAAAGGGCAGATCCGCCTCCAGGCCAAGCGAATACGTGCCGCGCTGGAATTTCAGATTTCTGTATTGCGTTTGCCCTGTAGAATTTACGCTGGCGCTTCCAATCAGGTTTAGCTCCGCACCCAGATTGTCAGCCGCTACCGCAACTTTCCGCTCGGCATCTGCCACCACATCGCTGGCGTTGGCCAGGTCCAAGCGATGTGCCAGTGCCGTTTCAACGGCTGCATCCAAAGTGTACTCAGGCTCGGTTACGCCGATTTTCTTCAACACATCCAGCTCATTCTGGTCTAATGAAACATCGGCGTCGGTCGGCAAAGACAGCGTGATCTTGAACTGGTCCAACTGCTGCTGGTATCGCTGCTGCACCCGGAGAAGATTATCTTGCGCGGTTAGCTCGCTCTGCTTGGCCTGGTCAACCTCGAAAGGCGGCTTGCGACCGGCTTGGGCCTCCATTTCAACCCGCTCTCTGGAGTCCACCCTGCTTTTGTGGTCGTTCTCTGCGTTGGTCACCTCATCGCGTGCCTGTAGGACGCGGTAGTAGCTATCTATAATCGAGACCACGAAACTCTGGCGATAACGATTAAACGAGCGTATCTGATACAGCGCATTGCGTTCGGCCTGGGTCAGGTTCTCCTGAACTACCTTGCGGCCACTTCCTCGAAGCAACGGCTGCGTGACATTGGCGGCAAGAACCGACCGCATTGAGCTGCGGGGGTCGTCCGTCAGAAAGCGCGACCAATCAAGCGCAATATTAGCGGTGAGCGTTGCTCCGTCGGCCAGCAACTGATTAAAGCCCGTTGCCGCATCATAGCCTACCTGCTCATCCTCGCCGCTTCTGAGATAACGGGCGTCGATAGTGCCGAACCATTGCCGGGCAAATTGATGGCGGGCCAGAGTCAAATCGAGTGCCGTCAGATAGAGCAGCTCTTTTTGCCGTTGGTACTCCCGATTACCGGCAGTAGCGATAGCCACCGCCTGGGCGAGACTTAGAACCTGCGACGGCGATATAGCTTTGTCAATCCGGATGTCGTTGGGCGACGCCGGGACATCACTAATTGTGTAGTTGGCTTTTTGCCCGAAGTCAATCTTCCACTTGCTATCGATTATCTGGTAGACCTCCTTGTCAGCTTCCGCTTTGTAACGCGCGGGGCTGCAGCCGCCGGCAATAAATAGCGATGCTGCGATGCAGCATGCGCACAAAAACAATCCGGTTACCGTTGACCTACAAAACATAAGGTATTCTGTAAATATCACCCTGCCGTCGACTTCTGATAAACTGCCCTTATTGTACAATATTTAGACGTCATAGCCAATAGCATATTACCAAAAAACCAGCCAGTTACGGGAAAAAACCAGGTTTTCCAAATCGCAGATCTGCAAAAAAACCGTAATTTTCTTGCCATTTTGCGGGCGAAAAGTTAAACTGCGTATAAAGAAAAGTGGTGAGAACAGCTATTTTCGTTTCCCACCCGGCTGTCAATCAAAAACAGTGTCTAATCGACCAAACATGGCAAAAGGAGGACGAACATGAAAGCCAGAAAATGCCTAAATAGCTGGTTCATAACGGCAATACTGCTGCTGGGGGCCTCGAATGCGAGCCAGGCAGGACCAATCATCTATGTTGATGCTGATGCCACCGGCAGCAATAATGGCTCAAACTGGTTAAATGCCTTTAACTACCTGCAGGACGCCTTAGCCGCTGCCTCCAGCGGCTGCGAAGTCCGGGTGGCACAGGGCGTCTACAAACCCGACCGGGGAACCGGTATTACGCCCGGCGACCCGGACGCAACGTTCCAACTGGCCAACGGCGTCACCATTAAGGGTGGCTATGCGGGCTTCGGTGAGTCAGACCCGGATGCGCGGGATGTCAAGCCCTATGAGACTATCTTGAGCGGGGATTTGGCCGGCAATGACGCTGCGGTGATTGCGCCGGCTGATCTGCTGGTTGAGCTAACTCGCGCAGAAAATAGCTTTCATGTGGTTACGGGCGATGGCGTGGACGCCACGGCAATACTGGACGGCTTTACCATTACAGCCGGCAATGCCTTGGGTGAACCGGCGCTTTATCCTCATGATGGGGGCGGGGGAGTGTACATAAATAATGGCAGCCCTACGCTGAATGACTGCACTATTACTGGAAACTCGGCAGGCTATCACGGCGGAGGCATGCTCAACAAAAATAGCAGCCCGGCTCTTACCGGTTGCACCTTCGTCGGCAACGCAGCCGAGCGGTTGGGTGGCGCGGTCGTGAACTCCCACAGTGATCCAACGCTCACGAATTGTATAATCAGTGCCAACGCGACCGGATTCTGGGGCTGTGGCGGAGGAATGTCAAATTCGCACAGCGACCCGATACTTATTAACTGCGTTATCAGCGCAAATTCAGCGCCGTTCGGTGGCGGCGGAATATACAACGAAAAAAGCAACCCGACCTTGATCAACTGCACGCTAACGGCCAACGCCGCCGAGCACGGCAGCGGAATCGACAACGTAGACGACAGCCACTCGATATTGGCCAACTGCATCTTGTGGGCTAACACGCCCTCGCAGATCGGCAGCAACGCTACGGTCTCTTACAGCGATGTGCAAGGCGGCTGGCCAGGCGTGGGTAACATCGACGCCGATCCCCTGTTTGTAGACCCAAAAGGGCCTGATAATGTGATGGGCACGCAAGACGACAACCTGCGCTTATTGGGAGGCTCTGCGTGCCTTGACGCGGGCAACAACACGGCAGTTCCACCGGCAGTAACCGTGGACCTCGGCGGCGATCCGCGTTTCACCGATGACCCCGCCACGGCGGACACAGGCCACGGCACACCGCCAATCGTCGATATGGGGGCATACGAAGGGCCTAATCAGGGCTTCTTGTTGAGCAGGACTTCGCTGGTCGTTTCGGAAGGAGGGACAGCCACATTTACCGTAGTGCTGGCTATGGAGCCCGTAGGGACTGTATTAGCCGCTGTAACGCACTACTCCGGCGATCCTGATATTAGTGTCCATTCCGGGACGCCATTGACATTTAACTCCTCGAATTACGGGGATCCGCAGACCGTTACGCTCGCCGCTGCGCAGGACGCCGACCATTCCAACGGCCAAGCGATCTTCCAGATTAGCGCTCTCGGTTTGAATAATGCCACGCTTGGAGCGACCGAAAAGGATGATGATAATATCATATATGTCGATGCTGATGCTCCGGGCGCTAACAACGGCACGCGCTGGCAGGATGCGTTCACAGATCTGCAAGATGCGTTGGACGCCGCCGAGGCAGCCCTGGATGTTGTCAACGAGATCCGCGTGGCGGAGGGCATTTATAAGCCCGCAGGCCCCGCGGGTGACCGCACAGCAACATTCCGGCTCATCGATGGCGTGGCTATCAAGGGCGGTTATGCCGGCTACGGTAGTCCCGACCCCAACGCCCGAAGGATCAACCTGTACGAGACTATTCTCAGCGGGGACCTTAACAGCGACGATGGTCCGGGTTTCCTGCACAACCAAGAGAACAGCTACCACGTGGTAACAGCCCACTGGACAGAGGAAACTGCCGTACTGGACGGCTTCACGATAGCCGGCGGTAACGCAGATACTTTAGGTATGGAAGATGGCGGCGGGGGGATGCTCAGCATCTTCGGCAGACATATCGTGAGGAACTGCACGTTCATACACAATTCGGCCATCTTTGCCGGTGGTGCAATAGAACACGATGAGGGCAACCCCACCCTGATTGACTGTAACATTGCCGACAACTGGGCAGGCTTCTACGGCGGCGGCATACACAACAGCTCCGGCAGCGACGCCAGGCTGAGGGCCTGCAAGTTCCTCAGGAACGAGGCAGGCATATTCGGAGGTGGACTGTATAACGGCGACGAGAGCGTTGCATCGCTGGTGAACTGCATATTTACCGGCAACAAGGCACGCTCTAACGGTGGGGCAATCAGCAACGCCTTTACCAGCGTGACTCTGACCAACTGCACACTTGCCGGAAACTCCGCGCCTAACGGAGAAGCCCTATCTTGCGATTCATACGTCGCAATTGTACGGGCAAGCGATCTATTGATAGCCAATTGTATCATCTGGGAAGACGGGCATGAAATATCGAACGACGACGGCTCCACGATTGCAATCACGTACAGCGATGTTCGCGGCGGCTGGCCCGGGGTGGGCAATATCAATGTCGACCCGCTTTTTGTGGATAGCCCCGATGGTAGCGTGGACCTGCATCTCCGGCCAGGCTCACCGTGCATTGATGCGGGTGACAACACGGCCGTCCCGCCCGCGGTGCTCGTAGACTATGATGGGCGTCCGCGTTTTGTTGACGATCCCGCGACCGCTGATACGGGTAACGGTGCACCGCCAATTGTGGATATAGGGGCGTATGAGTTTCAGATCGCCGGCCATGCTCCGATAGCAAATGCAGGCAAAGATCAAACCGTTTATGCGTGGGTCGGCGGCTTGGTAGACTTCGGCAGCGACTGCGGCTGGGTGGATAAGCTCCAGTGGATGTCCATTGTGCTACCGCCGCCACCGCCTCCTGGCAACCTTTCCGAGGCGTTGGACACGAACTTAGGGTTCACCACTGGCGGCGATGCCAAGTGGTTTGCCCAGACCAAGACCTCCTACTATGGCGGCGATGCAGCGCAAAGTGGAGATATTTCACACAATCAGGATTCGTGGATGCAGACGGTGGTGGAAGGGCCGGGAGTCGCCAGGTTCTACTGGAAGGTATCATCGGAGGCCGGCTATGACTTTCTCGAGTTCTACATCGACGGCGCTCGCCAGGACAAGGTCAGCGGTTCTACGGGCTGGCAACAAAAGACGTATCCTATTCCAGCCGGCTCACACACGCTGAAATGGCGGTATGTCAAGGATGAGAGTGTGCACTTCGGTAGCGACTGCGGCTGGGTAGACAAGTTCGAGTGGGAGCCAAGTACTCCGCCTTCGCCCGGCGGCGGTCTTTCTGGGGCACTGGACACAGCTTTGGCTCTAACTACCGGCGGCAACGCCGACTGGTTCGCTCAGACTACCACCTTCTATTACGGCGGAGACGCCGCCCAAAGCGGCAATATCGCGCACGGCCAGGAGTCTTGGATGCAGACGGTGGTGAACGGCCCTGGAATGGTCAAGTTCTACTGGAAGGTATCGTCTCAGGCTGATTATGACTTCCTGGAATTCTACATTGACGGCGTTCGCAAGGACCGCATCAGCGGAAAGCTCGACTGGCAAGAGAAGTCATATCACATCCCCTCAGGCTCGCACACGTTGAAATGGCGGTACGTTAAGGATGGGGCCGCCGAAGTCAAACTCGACGGCTCAAAGTCAAGCGACCCTGACGGCGATCCGCTGACCTATAAATGGAGCTGGATGGTCAATGGCCAGCCTCACACGGCAACCGGCGTTTCGCCGACCATTCAACTGCCTATTGGGCAGCATACAATCCAGCTCATCGTCAACGATGGAACAGAGGATTCTCCGCCCGACACCGTTGTCATTACTGTCGTCGGCCCGATTGAATGTGCCATGTGGATATGGCCAACAATAATTGACCGCAGCGATGGCATGATGCCATACGTATTGGCACTGGCTCGTCTGCCCGGCATCCCTAAGGACGCGGTCGATATTGGACAGCCGTTACTGCTCTATCCTGGCGCAATTAAGGCAGTCCATCAATACGCGCTCGAATATGATGATGCAGGGACTGTGCGTACGAACGTGTTTGCGTTTTTTGAGAAGGCCAAGCTGTTAGCGGCTGTACCGGAAAATGGAAAAGTGCAGTTGCATGTTGTTGGTCGGCTGAAGACCGGCCAATACTTCTTTGGCACTTACTGGGTTAACGTAGTCGACTGAACGCCGAAGAAATGCCCGCTCAAACGGTTATCGTTCGGTGACGTGGTCAAGAAACTTGACCATAATAAGGAAGACCTATTGAGCCAGACCCATAGTATAAAGACACAGAATTATCTGGAGAAACGGTTGCCCGGTCCTCGCACCCGTTCGCCTCGCCTTCTTTGCAGCCTGTTGCCTGAGACCTCTCTAATCTGAAACCTCGCCGGCCGGCCCTTTCGGAGCGGGGCAGGTTTGCCGTGAGCTTTCTGTTTCAGAACCGCAAGGGCATTTTGGCAGGCCTCTACGGTCGTGCCGTCAGAACACCTCAAACCCTCGGCCAAGACTCCAAGTGCGATTTTCTTCATTCTGCCACGCATTTTCCTTAGCCCATACACCGCTGCACTCTTGGTTCTTCTGGCAGCGTCACCAAACAGGGCCTCCTTCAGGATATCCAAACCATCATCCTGCATCCAGGATAGATTGAATGCAGCCCGCCTTGCGGTCGATGAATTGGATGAGTGTAATTGCTCACGTAGCTTTTCCAGAAGCTTTACGGATGCTTGATCCTTTTCTCGTCCTGAAGGTTTTCTTTTCTCCAACCTCATAAGTTCACCCCTCAATATGTCGGCACGTACACGCCCGTTACCGAAGTCCCTTTCTTTACAGGCGGTTCAGGTCCACTCCGGCGCTCCCGCTCTACAATATGCGGTATTCTGACAAGGCACCAGTAGTATGTCAACTGATTTATTTTTAGAAAAATGACCACATTTTGCTTATTACCATACCGAAGCACAATGCAGACTTATTTGTCCGCATTGTTCACCAGTCAGGTTTTGGGCCCAGAAATTGACATCGTTAGGCAGAAGATGTAGTCTTGATGCCGCAGTATTCGCCCAGGGAAACGCATTTTTTGTAATAAAATGGCATTTCCAAGCGTCTACAACTGGAAAGAACGTGCCTGGCTGGTATTTTACACAGCTTTTACTGTGTCCTGCGTTGGTCTTAGCATCATATTATGTATTGTGTTTTTGAGGTGACCAGCTAAAAATGAATGAGCAGCCAAATATGAATAGAAAGAAAAAGTTGGGAGAGGTCCTTTGCGAGAGGGCCTACCTTGACGAGTCCAGCCTCGAGATGGCGCTTGCGGAACAAAAGGTTCAGCATAAACGACTCGGCCAGATTTTGCTGGAGCTTGGCTATGTAACCCAGGCGCAACTGAATGAGGCACTGTCGGTGCAGGCAGGAATAGAGAAAGTAGACCTGACCGACGTGTCTCTAAACTCCGCAATCATTGCTCTGGTGCCGGCGGATTTAGTCAGCAAGTACAACATTCTGCCGCTGTGGAAAGAAGACGGCCGACTGGCTGTGGCGATGACGGACCCCTTCCAGGCGCGAGCCACGGAGGATTTACGATTGGTGAGCGGCCATCTGATACGCCGGTATTACGCCGACCCCCCGCAGATGGAGATCGCGATACTGAAATTCTACGGCAGCAGTGTAGCGCGGATGCTTGATAATCTTGCTCCGGCTGACAAGCAAAGCCAGGCCGATCTGGATAACGGCGATTACTCCCCGGCCAAGTTGCACGAATTAGCAAGAGAGCCATCTTTAGTTAACCTTGTGAATCTGATTGTATTTGAAGCGATTGACGCCCGAGCAAGTGACATACATATCGAGCCATTCTCGGACAAAGTAAAGATTAAGTACAGAATTGACGGCATGCTCGTGGAGAAAACACCCTCATCCAAACGCCTTCAGGCGGCGATTATTTCACGCATTAAGATCATGGCCAACATGAATATCGCCGAGCGTTTTGTGCCCCAGGACGGACACATCGAGTTCACAGGCAAAAGTGGCAGGGTTGACATTCGTGTCTCGACCGTTCCAACGGTGTACGGCGAATCCATTGACCTGAGACTTCTGGATAGGCGTGCATCACTGATACAGCTTGAAAACCTGGGAATGAACAAGCAGTGTTTGGATGGTTTCATTGAATGCATGCGGAAAACGCACGGCATAATCCTGGTTACCGGCCCCACTGGCTGTGGCAAAACAACAACACTTTACGCAGCGCTGAATAGGATATATTCGCCGGCTGTGAACATGATGACTATAGAAGACCCTGTGGAGTACCAGCTTGAGGGTGTAAACCAGATGCCTGTCAATCCCAAGAGGGGGCTAACCTTTGCAAGCGGCCTAAGACACATACTTCGCCATGACCCCAACATCATAATGGTGGGAGAAGTCCGTGACCGCGAAACTGCCGATATTGCGATTCGCGCAGCACTGACCGGACACCTTGTGTTCTCGACTCTTCACACTAACGATGCAGCGGGGGCGGTTACAAGATTGATCGATATGGGCGTCGAGCCGTTCCTCCTGGCTAGTTCGCTGGAGGCAGTGGTGGCTCAAAGACTGATACGTAAGATTTGTCGGAATTGCAGAGAGCTATATAGGCCAGATGAGACCATCTTAAAAACCTTGGATGGCTCAATGGACGTTGACCGGCACGCGAAATTTTATCACGGTGCCGGCTGTAACAAGTGCGCACAGACCGGGATGAGCGGAAGGTTGGGCATATTTGAGCTGCTTCGAATAACAGGCAAGCTGCGCGAACTGATAGCAGCAAAGCCAACCACCGAACAGATCATAAAAGCAGCACCGGCGGATCACATAAGTATGATACACGACGGTCTTGCCAAGGTGCGGGAAGGCATTACCACCGCTGAGGAAGTTTTGAGAGTCGCCAAAGGTGTCGACGAAGATTGAGGTGTGTCCACTGACCGGTAACTTGGTGGGCGTATCGCAAGTGTGGGATGTAAGTTAGACGAGGCTGAATCGTGAGCGACTTCTATTATAAGGCAGTTCAAGAAGCCGGCGGATATGTCACAGGAAAACTAGAGGCCGCCGACCGCCGAAGCGCCATCGCTGTTCTGGCAGGCAAAGGACAGTTGGTGTTAGAGCTGCTCGAAGAAACAAAAGACCAGATGCCAAAGCCAGCAGCCCAGGTGCAGCATTTAAGACTAACGTTGCCCACTTTTATAAAACTCGGATCGCGAAGGATTACCAGTAAAGACATCCTGGCTATGACCACGCAGTTGAGCACGGCTTTGCAGGCAGGGCTTCCGCTGCTCAACGGGCTTGAGCTTATCCGCGAACAGCAGCACAAATCCGGAATGAAGGAAATGCTCACCGACGTCACTCACGCAGTGAGCTCCGGGCAGTCGCTTTCCGAGGCGATGGCCAGCCATCCGAAGGTTTTCAGCTCGCTGTACCTGTCGATGATTCGGGTTGGAGAAACAGGCGGTATTCTCGAACAAACGACGGGTCAACTCGCAGCGATTTTGGGCCGGGAAGAGAATATAAAGACGAATATGAAAAACGCCTCAGCATATCCGGCCTTTGTACTGTGCCTTGGGCTTGCATCTGTGACTATCATAATAACATGGATACTGCCCAGTATTTTAGCCACCATAAGCGGCGGCGTCGCGGTGCTGCCGTTGCCGACAAGAATACTAATGGTTGCGAGCAGTTTCGCCAAAGCCCTATTCACAAAGGTCTATGGGTGGGTCACTCTTGCTCTGGTCGCGGGCGGTTTGTATTACGCCAGAAGATGGACTAAGACCAAGGGCCGAGTCAAATGGGACAGTTTCAAGCTGAAAGTGCCCGTTCTCGGCTCGGTATTGCGGGGCATCGCGATCGGCAGATTTGCCAGAACGCTCGGAGCTTTGACCAAAGGCGGCGTTACGATCCTGGAGGCGCTCAGCGTCGTCCGCGATACGCTGGGCAATGAGCTGTTGGGCAGGGAAATCGACAACGTAGCCGAGAAGGTAAGGCGAGGTGAACCACTGGCTGAGCCGCTGCGTGCATCAGGACTTTTTCCGCCATTGCTGGTGCAGATTGTCTCGATAGGTGAGCAAACGGGCAGGCTGGACGAGCTGCTGCTCAACGCGGCCGACACCTTTGATGCCGAGGCGGACTCAGCGATAAGCAGATTTATGGCGATCTTCCCGGCAATCTTGATATTGCTGCTGGCTTTAGTGATAGGCTTCATAATAGCGGCAACTTTGTTGCCAATAGTGGCAATGGAGCTCAGTGCAGGGGCGCTTTAAGGCAGTCCAATTGTGAACTGAGATGGGAAAGGTTTTTCAAATGAAACGCAAAAAGTACAGAACGGAAGGATTCACACTTGTGGAGCTGCTCGTGGTCATTCTTATCATAGGGATGCTCGCCGGGTTTGTCGCCCCCAGGATGTTCAGAGGTCTAGGCAAGGCTAAGACCCAGATAGCAAAAGCCAAGATGGCACTCATCGAAGATGCACTGGGAAGGTTCTACATCGACTGCGGACGGTATCCGGATGACTCCGAGGGCCTTCAAGCGTTGGTGGAGGCGCCGGCCGACCTTCAAGAAAAATGGAATGGGCGTTACTGCAAACCAAGTGAGCTGCTCGATCCGTGGGGCAACCCATATATCTACCTGGCAGAGGGGCAATATAATCCGGGCAGCTTTGATTTGGTAAGTTATGGCGCCGATGGCGCTGAGGGCGGTGAAGGCGACAACGCCGACATAGTTAACGATTAGAGTGCAGCGGCAGATGAAGAAACAGAGCACAAAATGGAAATTCCAAGCGAAAGTACGCGGCTTTACCGTTACCGAGCTGCTGATGGTAATAGTCCTGATCGCGCTTATTGGCAGCGTTGGGGGTGGGCTTTACGCGGGGACATATAAAAAGATGTTGGTTGAAAAGGCGGCACGCGACATAGTGCTCGCAGCCAAGTACGCAAGGATAATGGCGATTGAAAAGCAAAAGCCATACAAGATGGAATTCGATGCCGTCAACAATGGATTTCGACTGACCTGCGGCAACGTCAGTGAACAGACCGAGGCAGTTGAGCAAGTGATTGTGCGGGATTCGTACTTTAAGCCGGTGCAATTCGCCGGCGACGTTAAATTCGAGGGCATTGAGATTATGCCCCTTGCCTCGCAGACGCAAGCCGATAGCGCCGAGCAAACGGTGGTAACCTTTCAGCCGAACGGCACCACACAGTTCGCCGTAATTCAGGTCGGAGACGGCAAGACCCACTATACGGTCAGTATCTCCCCGGCAACCGGCAAGGCTAAGATGTCTTCCGGCACCGCTGAAGACGTGAAAATCGGTACGGTCGATTTGGATGTACAGGGATGATTAGACTAAAAAGAAACAATAAGGGCTTCAATCTGGTTGAGACCCTGGTTGCAGGGGCGATACTTTCCGGCGCTGTTTTGACCGTAGGGGCAATTAGCACCAGAGCTCTAACCGGGACAAGGCTTAACAGACAGTACGAAACCGCTGCATCACTGATAGATAAGCAGCTCAGTCTGATTGATTATATGGGCATCGACGAATTTGTGGAGCAGGGACAGACCGAAGGGGTATTTGAGGATTTTGAGCCGGGATACCAATGGCAGGCTACAACTGAGTATCAAGGTATAGATAGTCTATATTTGGTGACCTTGACTGTTACCTGGGTAGACAACAATCGGCCATATAGTCTTTCCGCCCAGACGATGTTTGACGGGGCAAGTACGTATGTCCAACTCGGCACAACGCAGGAGTGATTCAATGAGAATTGCCGGTAAAAGCACAGGATTTACGCTGGTAGAGCTTCTGGTAGCAACAACTATAGGGGCGTTTCTTATCATAGTAGCTGTCGGAACGCTACGAGCGATCTCCACCAGCGCTGAGATGGTTACCAGCAACATTGATTCAGCCGCTGAGGTAAGGTTTGCGGCAGGGCTGATCTCTAGAGACCTTGCTAATCTGTATCGTGACCCGAATTTTACGAATATGAAGTTCGTGGGCACAGTAGAAGAATCGCAGCAAAGCACCATCAGCTACTTGACTTTTTACACGGTCGGCGGCGTAAAGGCTAGACCCGACCAGCCGGAAGGCGATGTCTACGAAGTGGAGTATTACCTGGTAAAAGATCAAGACCAGTCAACTCTATTTCGTCGGCTGTGGCCATATCCCGACCCGAACAACGATACTGAGCCGGCTGGAGTCCTGACTGTAATTGGCGAAGATATTGACGTCTTCGAGGTGAGGTACTTTGACGGGACTGAGTGGTCCAACGAATGGCCTGAAGAAATGCAGACTGTTCCGCAATTGGTTGAGGTCAACATTGTTGGCAAGTCGCCACGTCTGACGACCACGTCTATAGAATCTCTCACGGTAAATCTCAAGCCCATAGCAGATATGGTTGTCGCCGCAGCCGGGGCCAGTGCGCAGCAGGGCGCTGCGCAGCAGGGCGGTGAACAACAAGGTGGCCAACAACAAGGCGGCGGACAACAAGGTGGTGGACAACAAGGAGGACAACAGGCTGCTGGACAACAGGGTGGTATGTATGTGGGGGGCGGTGGGCGACAAGGAGGCGGGAGGCAAGGTGGCGAACGGGAGGGTGGTATGCAGGGTGGTGGACAACAAGGCGGTGGACGACAAGGTGGTATGTATGTGGGTGGCGGGGGACAACAAGGTGGCGGACGGCAGGGCGGTCGACAACAAGCCGGCGGGCAGCAAGGTGGCAGGCAGCAAAGTGGTCCACAACAAGGTGGCGGCCGGGAGGGTGGCGGGCGACAACAAACTACGCCACAACAAGGTGGTGGGCGGCAAGGCGGCACACAACAAGGTGGCGGCCAACAAGGTGGGGGGGGGCGAGGCGGTAGGTAACAGGAAACAGGTGGCATTGAAAATAGCAAATGAGGTTTTGGCAAAAACGATGCCTGGTGTTGCTGAAAAAAAAGGGCTTGTTCTCATAGCGGTGCTGTGGATAGTCGTCGTGTTGATGGTTATCGTTGCCACTGTTGGCCGCAGCAGCATGCTCGATACGAGGGTCCGCCTTCTCAGGACCGAGCAGACTCGCTGCAAGTGGGCTTGTCGGGCAGGGATTGAGAAAGCCGTCGCGCTATTGAATGAAGACACCAGAGAGAGCGATCATCTGCTGGACCTGTGGAGCGACAACGACACAGACTTAAATAATGTCAGCCTGGAAGGTTGCTTGTATAACGTCCGGGTGACCGACGAGGCCGGCAAGCTCAATATAAACACCGCCACGAAAGAGCAGCTTATGGGGCTGCCATACATGGAAGAGTACATAGCGGATGCGATAATCGACTGGCGGGACAAGGATGATACGCCGAGCGGGCTGGGCGTCGAAGGAGGATACTATGAGAATCTGCCCTTCAAGTATACGATTCGCAACGGCCCGTTCAGGACGATACGCGAACTGCTTCTGGTCAGAGACATAACGGAACAGTTGTTGTACGGTGAGGACACGAACTTCAATGGCCAGTTAGACTATAATGAGCAGGATGGCGACGAAAGTCCGCCGCTCGACGATGGAGATGATGAGCTGGATAAGGGCTGGATATCCTTCCTGACCTGCTATTCTTATAGTAAGAACGTAGACGCCCAGGGCAGCGCGAGAATTAACATCAACCAGGCTGACGAAAACCAGTTGCAGCAATCTCTGGGGATAAGCAGCTCCATGGCAAGGTGGATTGTGGAGAGACGCAACAGCAATCGATTCACCACCATTGCCGATTTGATAGATACAAGTACGCCCCAGCAATCCAGCGACACCTCGGGGCGCAACCAGAACCAGTCTCAGCAGGTGGACATGCAAACGTTCTACCAAATTGCAGACAAGATTACAGTGGATAGCCAGCAACAGACAGCGGGCAAAGTCAACATCAACACGGCGCCGAAGGAGGTTCTGGTGGCGTTGTTAGGAGGCGATGACCAGGCCTGGCAAGTTGCCGAGAACATAGTTACCCGCCGAGAGGTTCTGACAGACGGCATGCAGAGCATTGCGGAGTTGATGGAGTCAGGGTCGGTGAATCTCGATGCCTTCAAGCGGATCGCCAACAGCATTACGACCCGGTCGGATGTTTTTACCATCCGCTGTTTTGCGACGGCAAGCAGGGGCTCGGATAGCGGCCTGGCACTGCAAGCAGAAACAGTAGTCGATAGGAGCTCAAGCCCCTATAAGATACTTTACTCGTACCAGGGAGCAAGTAATTGATGAGTAGCGGCGAAGCTAATAGAGCGATAGGGCATTCGGCGATTGCAATTGCACAAGAGGAAAATAAGTTCAAGGCTGTTGAACTTAGAAAGCGGGACGCCGAGTTTGAAGTCGTTTGGACTAAAAGCAGCAACACAGGCAATGGGAACTGGAGCGGCTTTGCAGCCGAGTGCGGCCTGCCACCGGTCACAGCCAAGCATACAAGGTTCAGCCACGACAGAGTAGGCGTGGTCGGCTTTGACTCGACGGGCGTGGCCTTTTACCGCATAGATGCGCCTGTGGTGGGAGAGGACCAAATAGAATCGTTAGTAAAAATGCAGGCGGAGGCTATGCTGCCGCTGCCTGCCGAACAGATGGAAATAGCCTGGCGGCAAGGTGCCGCTCGCAACGGTAAGGTGCCTATTACCATAGCCGCGGCGAGAAAAGAACTTTTGCAGGCGCTAGTCGATAGTGTGCGCAGTTTTGAGCCTGCAAGAATACTTTTGGACTGTGAGGCGATAGTAACAGCGTGGAGGGCAGCATTTTCGCAGAGCAAACAGGATGCTCTGGTGGTAAGTCTGAGCGGGCGAAGCACACAGCTCTGCCTGGTTGAGGGGGGGCATCTGAGCAACGCCGTGGTCTTGGATATCGGCCTGGAGGACTATTTGCAGACAAGTGTGAACCTGCCTGGTGGGGCAGACTTATTTGATCAAAGCGGGGTAACGGATAGGTTCTCGCAGGATATCAGGAGCGTTTTAGAGTCTTCCGGTTACTCCGAGCAGACACACCTGCCGGTCCTCGTTCTGTCGGATGGCGGCGAAGCCATCGAAAGCATAGTCTCCTGTCTGAGATCGGCAGGATTGGATGCCGGAGTAGCTCTGCCGGAGGCCGGAATCTTGCGGTCGCAAAGCGGGTTTAGCCCCGCACAGGTCTATGAATACAGACTGCCGATAGGTCTTGCGCTGATGGCGATTGAAAGGCCGGCAGATGGTCTCAATCTCTTTGAAAACCTGTACGAGCCGACAGGCACGAAGAGAAAAGACTACGGTTTGCATTCGCTGAAAATAGCCGGGGCAATCGCGGCGGTGCTCTTGACCGTGCTGGCTATTGTGTCCTACGGGCTCGACGTGGCCACCGAAAAGCGTTTGAGCCAGTTGACGGCAGAAGCAGGCTTCAAAGAGCTTGTGCAGCGGCAGACACTCTTAAAGACCGTTGCACAGCAGAGACCCGACCTGTTGCAGCTTCTAAGCGATGTAAGCTCAGGCGACAGTCGAGGTATAACGCTGGACAGCTTCTATTTCAAGAAGGGCCAGCCGATAACCATAAGTGGTCAGGTGCAGGAGAACGACCAGTTGTACGATTTTCAGAAATCTCTGCTGAGTAAAAAGGGCGTAACAGATGTGAATATACAGAATACATCCAGAGACAGCAAAACCAAAAGGCTTAAATTCACTATGACTTTCCATTATAAGACATTCACTAAAAAGACTGCGCAGGTAAGAAGCCCAGATTTGAGAAAACTATGATAGAGAAATTGAGCCAAAAACGAATACTGATGCTTGGTGTCGCCGGCGCGATCGCCATAGTGCTGATCGTGTTTGGCACCAGGTGGCTCGAGCGCTGGGGCAAGACCAGAGAGTCGCTGGCCACGATGAGAGCCGAATTGAAACTTGTCGGCGGGGACGAAGCCAAGCAAGCAGGCATATTGTCGATTGTGCCCGTCTTCGAGATGCCCAAGGCCGAGGCCGAACAAGAGCTTCTATTGAGAGATAAGCTGAACGAGCAGTTGAAGAAAGCGGGCATAAAAAGCGAACCGCTGCAGGTCCTGCCCAGCCCGGCCAAGCAGTCTCAGTACAAGGTGTTGCGTTTGAAGTGCAATGCCAAATGTAGGTTCGGACAGGTGCTTGACCTGCTTGCCGCGCTTAAAGAGAACCCTTATCTGATGAGCATCGAGGAGATGCGAATACAATGCGATACAAAGCAGCAGCCCGGCCAACGCCAGGATGTTGATCTGAATCTAACGTTAACCACATTTGCTAAATAATCGGCCCGGGACAAAAAGTGCCTCGGAGTCTATGGAGGTCAATGTATGGGACATGAGCATCTGAAACAAAAAAGGAAGCTCGCCTCGGTATTGCTGCTCGGCGCTGCGATAGTCTGTGTAGTCTTGATTTTATTTCAAGTGCAAGGTTTTATTGCGGATTCAGGCAAGGCCGGCACGTTGTTGAAAGACGCTGTCGCTGCGAGTAAGCCGGATGCCAACGACGTGGAGAAACGCCTGGCTGATTCCAGAACAGTCGCCGAGGAGTTGAAGAAGAAGAATCTGTTTGCTCCGCCTCCGCCGAAGCAGCACCCTGTAAGCGCCGTGTCAGGCATAATGGGTAATGAAGTGCTGATAAACGACACCTGGTACAAAATCGGCCAAATGGTTGGTGACGCGAAGATCGTAGCCATTGAACCCACGCGGATCAAGATGGAGTGGGATGGCCAAGAACGGGTCTTTGCCCCAATTGATGCCCCGAGTCCTAGCGGCCCATCTGGGCCCAGACCTGGAGGAGAAGTAGCCAAGGCAGAAGGAGCCGGCGGAGAAGGAGCCGCGATGGTTCAAGCTTCCGGAGGACCGCCTATGCCCGGCGGCCCCGGCATGGGGATGTTCGGCAATCTCTCTGAAGAAGATAGAGCCAGAATGAGAGATCAATTTATGGCCATGAGAGGGCGATTTGAAAATATGTCTGATGCAGAAAGAGAAAGAATGAGAGACGAAATGCGTCAGAGATTTGGCGGACGAGGTGGTGAAGGCGACCGCGGGCCCGGTCGCAGAGGACGATAGGATGGTTTAATTGAGGTGACTAATATGAAACAGTATAGCGCAATAATATCAGTCGTAGCCGCTGCTGTGGTGCTTGCTGCTGCTTGGGGAATAGCCTGTTACATTCGAGAAGTCAGGCTTCAGCGTGCAGGAGCCGTCAATTCTCCCAAAATCGCACAGCCGGACAAGAAACCGTCTCCCGAACGGCCAATGCCCGGACCAGGCCCAGGACGCAAACAGGAGCCGTCCGAGCAGGAAAAAGCCCGACTGAAAGACCAACGAGGTAAGATGATAGAAGAAACGGCCAATATGTCGGAGCAGGAAAAGGAGAAATTCAGGGCTCAAGTGCGTGAGAAATTTAGCCCCAGCTTGCCGCCGGACAGGCAAGGATTTCCCCAGATGGCTCCGGAAGATATGGCCAAAATGAAAGAGCAATTCGAGAAGATGAAGGAAAAATGGGAGAGCATGTCCGAGCAAGAGAAGGAGGCGTTCAAGGCCAAGATGCGTGAAGGATTTGGCCCGCCCAGACAACCGGACGGCCAAGCGCCCCCAGAATTGACGCCCGAAGAAAAACCGGGACTCCAAAAAAGTGAGTCTGAGGAGCAGAAATAATAATCTAAGGACAAAGCAGTTTGAGAAGTAGTCGCCAGTCGGCGCAAAGAAAAGCAAAGCGAGGTGATTAACGTGAAACGGTCAATATTGATAATGTGGATTGTAGTTGCCGTAGCAGCAGTCTCTATCATCTGGAGGGTCGGGTTTTACCCGCCAGTGCCTGCAGCGACACAAAAGCCGGTCGAGACCGAAGCCGTTAGTGAATCGGATCAATGGGATGAGTGGTATGAGCCGGACGAATCGCAAACGCCAGGCGACACAACTGCGCCCGTGCTAGCATCTGACATTACCGAGCCGGCTAAATCGGCTGATGTCAATGCACCTAACATGGCTATTGATGCCAATCAGCCGCCGAGGGTAGCGGACGCTGGTGAGCGTAGAGGACCCGGGAGACGCGCAGGACAAACGGAGGGCGGGTTTGATTTTCGCCGGCCCGGAGAATTCGCCGGCTCTGAAGGGCGTTCAGGCCCTGGCAGCCGGCTCGGAAGGATAACCGACGTTAATGACGCCAATCAGCCCATGGAAGCCCTGAACCTCAAGAATGTGGAGATGAGGCAGATTGTTCAGAAAATCGCAGAGTGGACAGGCAAAACGGTTATTCCCTCCGATGAGGCAGAGAAGATCAGAGTTAGCATATACGCGCCGGGACAACTGCCCAGAAACAAGGCTCTGGCCCATATTTACGGTGCGTTGCGGCTGAAAGGCTTTGTCGCCGAGCATCTGGACGATGCGATCTATATTTCACCTATAAAGAACGCAAAACTCGGCTTTGTTCCCACGATAGCGGACGACCAGCCTCTGGCCTTGATCGAAAATAAGGACCAGATAGTTCAAAAGTTCTTTAAGATGGATAGTTACCGTCCTACTCAGATGGCCCAGGTTATTCAGCCTTTGATAAGCGAGTACGGCTACGTCAGCGCGGATGAAACTACCAGCACACTTTTAGTGATCGACACGGTTCAGAATCTGATGCGCCTCGAGCGGATTATCGTAGAGTTTGACGTGCCGGCAGCCCAGCAAAGCGAAACAGGCATTTTTGTCGTTGAGCATGGTGACCCCTCTGAGATTGTTCAGATGTTGAAGATATTGTTAGGTCAGAGCCAGGGCTTGAGCACCAGTCGCAGCAGTCGTGGCGACCGGGGTCCATTTGGCGGTCCGTTCGGTGGTCCCCCACAGTTTCAGCAAAGCTCTCAGTCCTCCGGCAGCAGTCAACAAGGAAGAACTGATGCATCGAAAGGTACAGGAGCAGCAACATCTGTTGTGGTTACGTCGACCCGGGGGGCAATCATTCTTATCCCTGAGCCAAGACGCAAGTGGATCATCGCCAGGGCATCGGCTGAAGATATGAAGCTAATCGATGAATGGATAAAGAAGCTCGACAAGGCAGAACCGGTCGAGTCGGAATACGAGGTAGTTCAGCTAAGGTATGCTAACGCCAGCGAGGTGGAAAGGAGTATCGAGGAAGGGCTCAGAAACCTGCCCGGAACGGAATTTCTGCCGAGCATTGTTGTTGAGCCGTTGGAAGACTCAAAACAGGTTGTTGTATTCGGCAGGAAAGACCTGCGCGAGATGGTTAAGAAAATTATTGCCGAGATGGATATTCCTCCCGGTCAATTCGAGACACGGTATTTCAAACTAAAGTACGCTGATCCGGACCAAATTAAGACAAGTATAGATGAGCTTTATCAAGAAGGAACCTATAGCGGCGGTAGGTCCTCTTTTAGTTCGTTTTACTCTCCTTTCGCTAGCTATGGGCGGAGAAGCTCCACCACGTCGTCTGAAATGGTGAAGGTACTATCGTATGCTTCGCTAAAACAAGTTACGGTGATCGCCTCGCCTGAGAACATGCCAAAAATCGCTGAGCAGATAGCCGAATGGGATAGGCCCCTCGATGTGAATGAAGTCAAACCAAGAATAATTGAGTTGAGGAATTCCGACCCGGTACAATTGGCTGATCTGCTCAACACACTGTTTAGCCAGAGTACGGGCAGCAGCGGAAGAGTCTCAATTGTAGATATGATATTCGGCGGGATGAGCGCGACACAGCAAAGGCAGAAGATTGTCGGACCACTTTACGGACAGTTGACCTTCGAAGACGTGCCGGGAACAAAGAAGATAATCGTAATAAGCAAGATTCCCGAGGCATACGACGTTATTGAGCAGTTGGTGCTTGACCTCGACAAAGAGGAGATGGCGCAGGTGCCCAAGGTTGTATCGCTCAAGTACGCAGACCCGGAAGACCTATCTGAGCGACTCAATGCCTTGTTCAACGAGATGGGGACCACCGCCGCGATTCGCCGAAGCCAGCAGGGACTCAGCGCATACTCAATGGAGAGCTCGAATCAAAGCACGACTACAAGCGGGACGAGCAGTGCTGGTGGCTCAAGTACAGGTGGTACCAATACAGCCGAATATAGACCCCCCTGGACTACCGGCCGGACCAGCACCACAGAAGAGCCGATAAGTAACATCATAGGCAAAATACGCTTTGTTCCAGATATCCATACCAAATCGCTTCTTGTCCTTGCACCTCCACAGTTTATGGCCAACGTTGAGCAAATGATTCATGAGCTCGATGTGCCCGGCAAACAGGTCATGATTAGAGCAATCGTTGTGGAGGTTGACCACTCGAAGGTGACATCACTCGGCGTAGAACTGGCAACAAACCCTACAGCTTTCGGCACTCTCGAGGAAAATTCGGTGCTGGCGTTAGGAAACCTCACGAATCTGGGCAGGTTCGGCTCGACCAAGGCGATTCCCGCCAGCCCCATCACTGCTGGCCAGGAGTCATCTGCAAGTGTGCTGGGCGTAAGTGCAGACGTGTATGGGCTGATCGATTTGCTGATAAGGAAAACGCACGCGAAGGTTCTCAATCAGCAAACAGTCTGGACTAAAGATAACGAGGAGGCGACTTTCTTCAAAGGTGAGAAAATTGCATTCTACACGAGCGCGACAACTGTGGCGCAAGGTACGGCGAGCACACAGAATTTCGAATTTCAAAGAGTGGGTATGACCCTGCGTGGGCGGCCGAGTATTACGCCCGAGAAGAACGTTGATATGATTGTGAATGTGATTCTTTCGCAGCTTACGGGGGGAGAAAAGAATGGACAGCCGGTCCGCAGCGAGATGGAGACAACGACCAACATGATTATTAAGAACGGCCAGACCATCATGCTGGGCGGCATCCTTTCCCAGAAAGACCAGACAATTCAAAGGAAGCTCCCGCTTCTGGGCGACATCCCCTTGATCGGAGGCCTGTTTGGACATGAAGAGACCACGGCGTCCAACAACGAGCTGATTGTCTTCATTACGCCCTATGTGGTCGACGAATTAGATAACATGCTGCCGGAGGCGCAGCAGGAGCTGAAAGACAACAAGGCAAAGCTTGAGGGTGTCCAGCAAGAACTCAAGAACGCGCTGGCGCCCATAAGGAAGGAGGGCGAAGTCGAACCGAAATAATGTTTCGTCAAAAGCAGGCAAAATGCAGAGTGGGGCTGCCAAGAGCAGCCCCACCCATTTTTTGACCGGTGCTATTAAGGTGAGGCCAAATGCCGGAACATAAAGTATGCCGCTGCAGCCAGGCACAAAGCAGCCCACAAAAAGTCGAGCTTGAGAGGCTCTTTCATATAGACCACGCAGAAAAGTGCGAATACGCTTATCGTGATAATTTCCTGCAGAACTTTTAACTGCGACAGCGAATAGAATTGAAAACCGATTCGATTAGCAGGCACTTGCAGGCAATATTCCAGAAATGCAACAGCCCAACTTACAACAATTGCCAAAAAAATGGGCTTGCCTTTGAGGTCTTTTAGATGCCCATACCACGCGTAGGTCATAAATATATTCGAACCAATCAATAACAAAATCGGCGCCATTCTGCCCATAGCAAACCCTCTGAGAAAAAGGATTATGAAGTGGAAACGATCTTTTCTTTGCCGTTCATGTTGGGACGGAGAACCTTTGGTATTGTTATCGAGCCGTCGGCGTTTTGATAAAGCTCAAGGATTGGTATCAGAATCCTCGGTGAAGCAATCACGGTGTTGTTGAGCGTATGACAGAACAAATTTTTCTTGGTCGCAGGGTCTTTGTACCGAAGGTTCATTCGCCTGGCCTGGAATTCGTAAAACTTGCTTGCGCTGTGCGTTTCGCAGTAGTTGCCGCGTGAAGGCATCCAGGCCTCGATGTCGAACTTTTTCGCCTGGCCTCTACCCAGATCGCCGGTGCAGACGTTTACAACGCGGTAGGGCAGCTCCAGGGCCTGCATTATCGCTTCAGCGTTGGATAAAATCTCCTCGTGCAACTTGTTGCTTTCCTCGATGCTATTCTTGCAGATAACCACCTGCTCGACTTTGTCAAACTGATGGATTCTGTAAAGACCGTAGGTGTCTTTGCCTGCGGCGCCGGCCTCACGCCTAAAGCAGCTTGATAGAGCCACATACTTCAGCGGTAGCTGATCGGTATCCAAAATTTCGCCCATGTGATAGGCTGTTAGCGGCACCTCAGCAGTCCCTGCCAGGTTAAGCTGGTCTTTTTCCATCCGATATGTCTGCTCTTCACCGCCGGGGAAATAGGCCGTGCCGAACATTGCCTCGTCACGCATAAGTAGCGGCACGGACATCGGCGTGTAGCCTTTCTGCGCCATAAAATCGAGCGCAAAGCGCAGAACCGCCCAATGCAAAAGTGCCCCGTCGCCTTTCAGGATGTAGTTTCGAGTGCCTGCCAGCTTGACGCCGCGTTCGACATCTATGATGTCTAAATCACGCCCTAATTGCACGTGGTCTTTGGGCTGAAAATCAAAATGCCTTACCTGGCCAACTCTTTTTATCTCAACATTTTCCGTATCATCTTTGCCTACCGGCACATCGTCATCGGTCGGCTGAGGCACAAAAAGCATCAGATCATCAAATTCCGGCTGCAAGCTCTTAATCTGCTCTTGGAGTCTTGCCTCATCCTCCTTCAACTGCAACAATTGTTCGAGCACAGACTGTTTCTTCTCTGCTGAAAGGGATGGAATCGACTTACCCAGGCTGTTTTTCTCCGTTGATATATCCTGCAATTTCTGCTTGGATTCTCGCAGCACTGAGTCTACCTCCAGCAGCCTGTTGATGTCCACTGCAAATCCTTTTGCGCGGGACGCGTTCTTGAACTTCTGCGGGTCATCGCGTATTCGCTTAATGTCAATCATATTTTCATGCCTCGTCGCCCGTGGAATGCCATTCAATTCAGTGTAAATCTGTCTTAATCCGTGTCTTTATATCTTCTAATAATTACCACATTGTTCTGCCCGCCGAACCCGAAGGATTCTTTCATTGCGACATCGACCCGGCATCTCCGCGGCGTATTGGGCACATAATCCAGATCGAGCAGGGGGTCTCGGTCATTCAGGTTCATCGTTGGCGGAACGATACCGTCACGAATGGCCAGAACGCAGGTAATTAGCTCAGCGGAGCCGGCTGCCCCAATTAGATGCCCAAACATACTCTTTGCGCTGCTGGCTGGGATGCTTTTTGCCTTGTCTTTGAAAACCGCCTTGATTGCCTTAGTCTCGATCAGGTCGTTTTCCTGCGTGCTTGTGCCGTGCGTACCTACGTAGTCTACGTCTTTGTAGCTGATACGGGCGTCGGATAGTGCTGCGGTCATTGCCTGTATGGGACCTCGGGCCTCTTCGTGCATATCAGTTACGCGAAACGCATCGGAACTGCTGCCATAGCCGATGACTTCAGCCAAGATTTTCACGCCTCTTTTCTTTGCCGAACTTAAAGACTCAACAACTAAAATTGCCGCCCCCTCGCCCAGGACAAAGCCATCTCTGCTGGCTGAGAAAGGCCTCGATGCGGTTTGGGGGCTGTCATTTCTTGTCGATAGGGCGGTAAGGCGGTTAAAACCGGTAAGGCCCAGCGGATGTATCATAGAATGTACACCGCCGGCAATTATTACATCGGCGTCGCCTCTGCGAATCAGCATCATCGCCTCTCCAACCGCTTGAGTGCTCGCCGCACAGGCGGTAAGACAACTTCGCGTAGGCCCGCGTGCGCCGGTAAGCATCGCCAGGTGCGCGGCAGGCATATTCGGCTCCTGCTCAAGCTCGCGCATCGCGTCCATCCTGCCGAATGCTATCTCCGCCCACTTGAGCCAGTCCATCTGGTTTTTCGCTGGGTCCCAGGCCTGCGCCAGCGCAGCGAAAAATACGTCGCTATCGACCGCCCCTTCGCCTGCACCCAGGTACACGCCCATTCTGGCGCGGTCGATTCCATCGGTTGGCTGGGCTGCTTCGGTATCAATTCTCGCCTGCCTGCAGGCTTCAACCGCCGCTGCCAGGACAAAACCAGAGGCCCGTGTGCTGTGTTTATGAGGCTGCCAGTCCTTTACATATTTGGCCGGGTCGAAGTCCTTAACCTCAGCATCGAATGTGGAGGGGAAGGTTGACGCATCGAAAATGGTTGTTCCTGCTATGCCGCTTTTGCCCGCCAGCATCGACCTCCAGGCAGTTTCCACATCGTTTCCCAGAGGACAAACCATGCCCATGCCAGTTATTACCACGCGCGTAGCCATGTTCGATATTCGATATTCAATCCGGTCTTTTCAGTATCACGGCGGCTGTCTGTCCGCCATACGTGTAGCTGCAGCAAAGCGCATAGTGGATTTCTTTTTGCAGCGGTTCAGTTACGATGTTCAGATTGCAGCCGGCAGCTTTTTTCTGGCAGTTCTTTGCTGCGGGTATCCTGCCTTCCGTCATGGCGCAAACCGCAGCAATAAGATCAATCGCACCACTTGCGGCGCCGGTGTTGCTCAGCATACTCTTTGTGGGCCAGACGGGCACATTTTTTCCCGCCCGCCCAAGCGCAGTCTCGATTCCGGCAGCTTCAGCCAGGTCGTCGGCGGGTATGCCTGTTCCGTGGGGGATAACCAAGTCCAGCGCCGCCGGTTCTATTTGCGCTTCTGCCAGGGCCTTTTCAATCGCTATCCGGATACCTTTGCCGTCCGGTTCGAGATGCTCGTACGCGGGATTGATGCTGCTGCTCTGCACCGTACCGGCAACCTCAGCGTAAATCTTTGCGCCGCGAGCCCGGGCGTTTTCCGGATTTTCAAGTACGATTATGCCTGCTCCTTCGCCGAAAAGTGAGCCTTTGGCGTCCGCGTCAAAAGGCCGACAGGCACAAGCAGGCTCATCGTTGTTGCCGATTGTGGCTCTTTTTAGCAGGCATTGGCGGACGACATTCATAGGATTGACCTTTGATTCTGCTCCGCCGGCTAGTGCTATATCGCTGTCGCCGCGGGCGATAACCTGACTTGCCTCACTTATCGCTATGTGTGCGCCTGCTTCAGCACAGGTGATGGTATTGCTCGGTCCCTGGATGTCGTGAATAATACCCACGTGACAGGTGAGCATATTAGGCAAATACTTCAACAGCCACAAGGGCGGCACCAGCTCCAGGCCCTGCCTACCCCATTTATGGATATCAAACTCACCATCGGTAATGCTCGCCGCTGCCGCCGGCGCCAGCTCGACCAGGTCGCAGCTTATAAGTCCCGCCGCCAAGTTGATCGCCATACGTTCCGGATTAACATTGACGTTTTCAGGGTCGATGCCTTTGGTGACTAGGCCGCTGTCTGTCAGGGCTTCCTTTGCTGCTATGACCGCCAGTTCGATGTCCCGGCACATCAGCTTGACGGCCTTTCGGTGAGACTTGGGCACATATTCCTGTATCTTGTAGTCGGGAACTTGGCCGGCTAGTTTGCAGGCAAACCCCGCGGGGTCGAAGGTGGTAATCTTGCCTATCCCACATCTGCCGGCGCAGAGACCCTGCCACATTTCGCTGACGGTCAATCCAAGCGGGCTTATTGCACCAAGGCCGGTTATCACAACGCGATCCTGACCCATCAGTGCTGCTCCGATTTCGACTTGCCAGCCTCCGCGCCAGTTAAAAGCACGTCCCGCAGGAGTGATTCGAACATGCCAGTAAATACAAAGTTTTCTTCGGGGAACTTTTTGCCCGCCAGGTTCTGGTCTATGTGGCTGAACATCAAATCTATCTCGGCGATCAATTTTTCCGACCGGGTGATCCTGCCGCTGGTGCTGGCCGCTTCGGGCGTAATCGAGTCAATCTGGGCTTCCAGCCTGAGCGTATCGCCGGGTTTGACATAATCAAAGAAAACTGCCTTTTTGATCTTGGCAAGGATGACTTTTTCCTTAAAGTTTTTTGCCTCACCGACAAGTATGCCTGCTGTCTGAGCCATCGCCTCGATGCACAAAGTTTCGGGCATCACAGGGAACCCCGGGAAATGGTCGTGCAAGTGCTCTTCGGCAAGTGTTACATTTTTGATGGCGACCGCACTTTTGCCGCTCTCGAATTCGATAAATTTATCTATCCAAATCCAGCGCATCTTCAGCCTATGTTAAATTTAACGGCAGGTTGGCTGAACCCAATCCTGCCGCTAATGTGTCGTGAGCCATATACAGTATTAGCCAGCATTTAGCTTATTTTCAACATAATTTACGATCGCTGCTACGGTGAACAAATCACCGAGTTTATTGATATCGGGACTTTTCTCGAAGCTCGCCAGGTCTGTGTGTGATATCTTCGCCCGAAGTTCAGCCAGCCCCTTTTTGGTAAATTTGCCGTTAGCGATAAATTCAGGATTGTTCATCAGACTCTCAGCCGGGAATAGCTCCTCCCGTGGGATTTTTATTCCGAACGCCTTCTCCAACCGAAAGACTATATCCAAAAAGTCGATGCTCTCCGCCCCCAAATCTGCGATCAGCGTCGATTGCGGCGTAACATCGTCTTCGTCGACTCCTAACGCATCGACCATGACTTGCCGTACCTGCTCAAATATCTCATCCCGACTCTTTACCATATCTGTGTTACCTCCTGTATTCTGTTTCTATCGTGTCCGTAGCAAGTAGCGTCTGGCTTTATGCCAGTTAGCTTTTTAGCAGCTTCAACCGATTTTTCAGACTCTCTATTATCCGGGCGTCGACTGCTGCCATTTTTGGGTCTTGCGCGCCGAGGTTGAAATGCCTCAATCCGAATTTTGCTTCTATAATTTGTTCGCCCTGCGAAAGACCAACGCCTGAAAAACAACTGACATTTTCTTCGATAGTTTTGGCCTCGACGGTGTATTCTATCTGGGCACCCGGGGCCAAAAAACTCTTATATTTTACGTTTCTGGCGTGCTCAAGCAATATCATACTGTGGGCAAAATTCTGTGTTTCTCTGACCAGCCACGAGGCCGATTCGATCAATCCTTCCAGCAGGAGTACGCCCGGCAGGACCGGAAAAGTGGGAAAGTGGTCCGCCAGATATTCTTCCGCCAGAGAGACATTCTTGACGGTCTTTATGCCCTTACCCTTTTCCAGCGAAATTATCTTGTCAATCAGTATGAATCGCATAAGTCAGTTCAGGGTTCGTAGTTCATAGTATTTAGCCCGCCGTTTCACGGCGGGTTGGACGGACGACGCAATACGCTATACGCTAAACGCTGATTTTGCAATCGTTTTTCCAGCTTTTTTATGTCATTCCCGCGAAAGCAGGAATCCATATTCTTTTTTTGCCACATTCTCAATCCGCCACAGAGGACACAGAGCCCACAGAGAAAACAGAGGATACAATTTTGTTCACAGCCACAGATTACACAGTTTTTCATTGATTATCATTTTCTCTTCCCTCGGCTTAACTTAGGACGGGTCTATTCCGTGTCGGCCAGCAAAGCGGGAACCCATAAATCCGTGAAATGTGTGGTTCGCTTCTCACTTTTTTACTTATGTTCATGCCGTTTTCGTCCGAATATAGAATTCCCAGATAAAAGCGGTATTCGACAATCTTGATTGTGCCAGAAATCGCAGAGAGCGCAACTACAATGGGGGTAGGCTACCGATAAATCTGCGAGCACGTGTTGTTCGTTAATCGAGGGAATTACAAGATGGGAAAAATCAAAAAGTGGATAATGATGTTTGTAATTTGGTTTGCTATCTGTGGTCAGACCATCTTTGTAATTTGGCAAGTATCAAATGCCACCAGAACCATAGTGACCTTCTGTGAAGAGGAGAAGAAGGCCCGAGAAGCGGCTATCCGATTGAGGATAATAGGGGAGAGCGTCGAAGGCAGAATAATGAAGTTGTGCCAAACGCAAGAGTAAACTGCTAATGCGTAGTTAAGGGGGAAGAAATGAACCGAGACACAATAATCATCAAACTTGCCGGAATCGCCCGGGATGAGTACTGGAACCATACTTCAGATGAGGGCACGGGAGACAAAATGGCAGCTGCTGTCACAGACAGCTGGCAGGAAAAAGTAAAAACTGAGGTTGATAAGATCGATGTGGAAGTACCGGTTTTTGAGGGGGTGTCAAGCAAGATCGATATAGTGGATATGACCGAAAGAAACGCTTACGAACTTAAAGTGGCGGACAACAATCCCCAACATGAGTTCTACAAGGATTTCATCAAGGTCTTGGTCTACAACGACAACAACCTCCCGAAAATCAAAAAACTTTATTTCATCACAGGCAGCAATGGAGCCGCTTGCTTGAATAGGGGTTTTCACGCAAGGGCAATTGAAACGATAAGGAGGCTTGGAATTGATGTGGAAGTGATTGGGATTTAATTCACAACAAGTCAGTTCAGTTGACCGCCTATGGTGCTATCTGAGTTAACTGTTAAGGATAGCACTGGGTGAGGAAATCTGGGGCTGCATTTTTACTTTTACCGCGTCAGTTCTGGCATCCGTCTTCCATCGTCTGTCCTCCGTCTTCTGCCAGCAGTTCTCTGCCCGCCCATTCGGACAACCTCTCCGTGTCAATCAATTCCCTCGACTGCTCCCTCGACTTCGCTCGGGACAGGGCTCGGGACAAGGTTAATCCGTGTCCGACTTAATTCAGTGTTTATCAGCGTCTGATTTTTCTTTGTGTCTTGGTGTCTGCGTGGCTATACTTTTTAACTATGGAAGTGCGCAGCGCTAAAATCTCGGATGCCAAAGCGATTTGTTCTCTGATCAATTACTATGCTGAGCGCGATAAGATGTTGTTTCGTTCGCTGGCCGATATCTACGAGAACCTGCAGTGCTTTACCGTTGCTGAGGTCGACGGCGCAGTGGTGGGATGCTGCGCATTGGAGGTCGTATGGTTGGACCTGGCGGAAATAAAATCGCTGGCGGTCGACCAGGCCAACACAAACAAGGGAATCGGCACAATGTTAGTATCGGCAGCGGTTGAACAGGCACATCTGCTCGGCGTGCCGCGAGTCTTTGCGCTGACGCTAAAGCCGGAGTTTTTTGAAAAACAGGGCTTCGAGGTAATCGATAAAGAGAAGCTGCCGATGAAGGTCTGGAGCGATTGTGCCCGGTGCCCAAAGCAGCAGAATTGCGATGAAATTGCAGTTATAAAAACCGTATTGCGTGGTGCGTGATGCGTATTGCGTGAAAGGAGGGACGCAATACAACATACGCAATACGCACGACGAGTTATCCCACTTGTCGCCGCTGAAACAGCGCGACAGCTAACGCGAGAATGGCTGCTGTGTAACACAGAGCGTACGAAGCGCTGATGAGGATATATTTAAGAGGCACCGCGCTGCCCTCATAAATGGCATCGCTAATCCAGAATATCTGCAGATTGGGAACCAGAAAGCGGCCTATCTTGGCCCACAAATGCGTTTCTGCAAACCTGCCGAACGCGTAGTCACTAACCAGGCCTAACAAAAAAACGCCCACACAAGCTGACAGCGTTACCGCTATGTTGAACCTGGCAGATAGCGCCAATGCTAGTGCGGCGATTATGATCGCGGCCAGCAGCAGTAGCACCGCTCCGTAAATATCCACCGCGTTGAAGCCGTTTCCTTTGGGGTTGAACTGCCAGTTTCGGTCGATGAGAGCCAGGAAAATTATGCCCAAAGTGGCTAAAATCGCACCCAAGACTATGGCTGTCGAGGAGAACTTCCAGTCATAAGCATAGTTGAAAAAGGCACTTAGCAGAACCGTTATGCCGACGACCGTGGCGGCTGTGCCGATCACCGTCCAGTCGTGCGTCTCGCGAGCCGTTTCAAGGACCCCGTGCCGGATGGCCATCAGTAGGGCAATCGTGCAGATATAATGCGCCAGAGCGACAGCCGCGACAACGCCGAGGAATTTTGCCAGGATGAATATCGGACGTTGGACCGGTTTGCTGAGAACCGTAGTTATAGTTTTGCTTTCTATTTCCTCGGCCACAGCGCCGGAGGCGGAGAATATTGCTATGAACAAGCAGGTTAAAAAGAGCGTAGATAGACCTATCTCGCGTAAGAGTTTGTTGTCGTCACTCATCGTGTACATCGTTAGCGATGGGCTCATAAAGAATAGTAGTAGGGCGGTAGCGAGGATGACGGCATAGACGGGCTGCCTGAGTATCTCTGTGAAGGTGTTCTTAGCTATAGTAAATATCTTATGCACGTTTGGCAAATCCCAAAAGACTTACACGGCCCTGCACTTTGGCTTCGCTCGGTTACCTCATTTTTCGCAGTTGTCTCTGTACTTATGCCCGGTTCATCGTTTATATTACAGGGCCAGAACTTTGTAAAGGGCTATCATTGATACTGCGTTTGTAGCTTTTTGTTCGGGGCACAACACGCAGACAAAATTGGTATAGAAAATGGCAGTATCATCGAAACGCGCTGAATACATTGCTCTGCTATCTCTGATTCTGAGCGTTGTCTTTTTTGGCATTGCCTTTTTCATAGGTCGATGGAGCGGGTTCTTCGCCGTATCTGCGGTTAGCTGGCTGATGCTGTCGGCTGCGCTGATTTGGCTTGTCCTGACAATCCAGTTCCATCAGCGGGCGTTGGCTGAACAGGAAAAACTCGATACGGCCCAGTTGGCCAAATCCGAACAAGGCCCCAGAATATTTCAAGCGGAAGGCGAACGCGCGACCTTATTTGTCGCAGCCCAACGGCGGCTCCAAATCCTGGAAAAATGGTTCATTCCGATTTTTGCCGCCCTTATCGCGACATATCAGATAGCGATCGGGCTGTACCTGCTAACCTCAATTCAAGCCGAATCCGAAGTCCAGTTGAAACAACCGCTGCTGTGCGCGGTTTTTATGACCGGCATAGCATTCCTCTCATTTCTGGTTAGCCGCTATGCCACGGGCATGTCGGCGCAGCTCCAGTGGAAACCTCTGCGAGCGGGCGGCAGTTGTCTGCTGGGAATAGCGGTACTATGCTTCGCTCTGGCGGTAGGCCTGGCGCTGGTGCCGCTGGATTTTCGCCTCTGCCTGGATGCGGTCGGCTGGATCATTCCCATTTTGCTCGTTGTTCTTGGCGTGGAAACCGCTCTTAACGTGGTGCTGGACATATATCGTCCGAGGCTGAAAGACCAGTACAGCAGGGCCGCCTTTGACAGCCGGCTGCTGGGGCTGATAAATGAGCCGGGCGAGATATTCCGCACCGCAGCCAGCGCTATCGACTATCAGTTTGGCTTTCAAGTCTCTCAGACCTGGTTCTATAAGCTGCTGGAAAAAGCGATTGTGCCGTTGGTTTTGTTTGCTGCTATTACGTTGTACCTAATGAGCTGTCTGGTAGTAGTGGCCCCGGACGAGGAGGCGATTATAGAGCATTTCGGCAATCCGGTTGATCGAGCTGGCCAGGTCAGGCATATCGGGCCTGGATTGTCGTTCAAATGGCCCTGGCCTATAGATGTCGTTCACAAACGCGCAACAAAAAGAATCTCAGAAATAAGTGTAGGTTTTGTCCCCAAGCCCGAACAGAGAGGCGAACAGGTCGGCTATGGGCCTTTGCTGTGGGGCAAGACTCACTACGAGAAGGAGTACGAGCTGCTGGTAGCCAGCGAACAGACGGGCGTCGTTTCCGCTGAGGGAGCTGTGCCGGTGAGTTTAGTTATGGCTGCCGTGCCCGTTCAATACAGAATAAAAGACCTCTATTCTTTCATCTACAATCACAACGAGCCTGAGAAGCTGCTTGAATCAATTTGTTATCGTGAGCTTACCAAGTTTGCCGCCAGCGCCAAGATCGAGGTAGATAGCGAGGCAGACCTGGAACATAGTCTGCTCGGTGCGGGCAGAGGCGAGGCCAAAAAAGTTCTGACTGAGAATGTCCAGGCCGCCGCAGATGATGCCGGCTTAGGCGTTGAAATCGTGTTCCTGGGTCTACAGGGCATCCACCCGCCGCCCGATGTCGCAGCAGATTATCAAAGAGTCAACGGAGCAGTACAACAAAAACAGGCGCTGATACTTAACGCCCATGCGGAACGAAACAAAAGTCTCAGTAATCTTGTGGGCTCAGTGAAAGATGCGGAGCAGCTCTATGACCTGGCAGCCAAGTATAAAAAGGCTGGAGAGGACAGCGATTCGGAGCAGCTCGAAAAACTCGGGAAGGATTTGGATTCGGCCTTTGCACAGGCTAAGGGCGATATATTTTCAAGGTTGGCAGAGGCACAAAGTTACGCCTTTGAAAAAGCGGTGCTGGCCAGGGCAACCGGCGAGCGCTTTGCCAGCCAGGTTAAGGCGTATAGGGCAGCAAAAGAAATATACAAACGTGAGCCAAGACTGATGGCTCTGGAAAAAGCCCTGCCTAAGATACGAAAGTTCGTCGTGGTGGCCGATCCCAACGACGAGCAGGTATTTATCATCGACCTGCAGGAAAAACAAACGCCAAGTGCGTATGACCTGGCAGGATTACCGGAGAGCAGAAAAGAATGAAAAGTATAGCTATTACAGTCTTTACCATATTGATAGTTGCCGTGATGGGACTGTACCTTGTCTCATTCCAGGTAAGGGAAATAGAGTCGGCCCTGGTAACTACTTTTGGCAAGCCGACACGCGAAATCACCGAGCCAGGCTGGTACTTCAAATGGCCTGCTCCCATTCAACGGGTCCACAAATTCGACTCGCGGATGATGGTCTTTGAAGCCGACCTGGGCGAGACCACAACTAAAGGAGCTGTGCCGATCATCGTGAACACTTACGTCGTCTGGAAAATCGCCGAGCCGCTGAAGTTCTTCAATGCTGTCGGCACTATCAAGGACGCCAAGAGTAAATTGTATGGGTACATCAGCGACACGCAAAATAGAGCCATTGGCCGGCACGCATTCGGTGAGTTTGTGAACAGCGACCCCTCGAAGATACAATTCAAGCCAATTGAGGAGGAGATGCTCGCCGATCTCAAACCGGCTGTCAGAGATGCCTACGGCATTGAAATCAAAACCCTCGGCATAAAACAGTTAAAGCTCAGTACCGACGTCAGCAAAAACGTTTTCGAACGAATGAAGGCTGAAAGGAACCGCAAAACCGAGGCCACTATTGCGCAGGGAAATGCCGAAGCGACCAAGATAAAAACCGATGCCGATTCAAAGACGCGAATTCTGCTTGCTGCTGCAGAGGCAAGAGCAAAGGCGATCCGTGGCCAGGGTGACGCTAAAGCCGCAGAATACTACAAAATGCTGGAAGAAGAACCTAAGCTGGCGATATTCTTGCGGAACATCGAGGCCCTTGAGGAGATGCTGAAGGAAAGAACCACGATTGTGATACCTGCTGATTCAGAGCCTTTCAAGCTGCTTAAGGAAATGCCCGACTTTGGGGCTGGCGAGCAGACTAAAGAGGAAGCTGCCTCTAAATAAGACCGCTTTTACAATGGCACAACAAAACTACAATAGTGACGAGCAAATACAGGCTAGGCCTGCCCTGAGCGAAGTCGAAGGGTCAGCCGGTGGGCGTGCCCAGGGTGAGTTGGACGCCGCCGCCAAGTCTCTGTCCGAGGCACTACGGGTCAGCTTCGTCATTCTAAAAATCATAATGATCGTGCTGGTGGTTGTATTCCTCGCTTCGGGCTTCAAAACGGTTGGCTCCGATGAGCAGGCCCTGGTTTTGCGGTTTGGAAGAATTCGAGGCGTGCGCGAAGAAAGAGTTCTCGGTCCGGGCCTGCATTGGGTATTTCCGTACCCCATAGAAGAGATTATTAGAATCCCTGTGGCGAAAAAAGTGAATCTGCCTATCAGCTCATTCTGGTATCGTGAAACAACGCGAGACTTACTTGGCGAAGGCCCAAAAGAGAGGCCGCCGGTGACAGAAACGTTGGATCCCGTTACTGACGGCTACTGCATTACACGAAGCCAGATGGATGGTGCCGATGTCACAATCGCATCGGGCAGCGACTACAATATTGTCCACTGCAAGTGGCAGCTAACTTACAAAATTGATGACCCGCAGGTTTTCTTCAGAAACACTTACGTAGACCTGGAAAACATACCGGGCGGAAAGAATTACGCCGACGTTATAACCCAAAATGTCACCGGCCTGCTGGAAGACGTCGCCGGCGATGCGGTTGTAACCGCACTAGTGAGCTACACGATTGACGACGTTATGTTCGAGCAGGTCGCAAAAGTGACGGAGCACGTCAGAAAGCTGCTGCAGGAAAAACTGGATAAGATAGAAAGCGGCATAAAAATTGTATCGGTACAAATGACCGACAAGACCTGGCCTCGACAGGTTGACGCGGCATTTCAGGCTGCCATCAAGGCAAGTCAAGACAGCCAAAAGGCGATAAGCCAAGCCAGGACTTACGCTGAAAAGACCCTCAATGAAGCTGCCGGGCCGGTCGCTGAGAAACTATTTACAGCCCTCCATGATCAAAATGTGAGCCAAGAGCAGAAGGACTTATTGTGGTCGGAATTAGCAGGGGCGGCCCAGAAAAGAATCGACGAGGCACGGGCGTATCAAACAGAGGTCGTGGAGACTGCCAGAGCCAATGCCGACTATTTGCGACAGATACTGCCCGAATATCGCAAGCGTCCCGACCTGGTTGTCCGGCAAATTTACTGGGATGCGATTCAGCGTATCCTTAACAATGCCGACGAGAAGTTCATTATTCAGCCGACCGAGCACGGCAGGCATGTTCAAATCAGAGTTATGGCAAACAGGGACCCAAAGATAAAGCCAAAATCTGAGAAGGAGAAATAACCGGCGCCGGGCACCTATACACAATACGAGATACGAGATTATGGCTCACGAGCATTTACATTTTAAGGAGGATATTGCAGCCGAGCACACGCACGGCAAGCAGGTGCGCGTAAGTATGGCCCTTTTGGGGACACTGGCTGGCGGAATGCTGCTAATAAATAGCGGTATTGCCAGGCTCATCTATGGCCGGACCAGTTTCAACACCGACTTTCTGGCAATGGTCGCTGCAGTGCTGCTCGGCGCACCGATTGTCCTACACGCGATAAAGAGCCTCATAAGAAAAGAGACTCACATGGATGAATTGGTGGCGCTGGCGGTCATCGCCGCGTTTGCAACGCAGAACTATGTCGCAGCAGGTGTAGTTGCATTCTTTATGCTCTTAAGCGAGCTTGTTGAAACACGTACCGCTCTAGGCGCTCGGGCGTCAATCGAGGCTCTTATCAAATTGACGCCTACTAAGGCAACTCTCATCGACAGCACGGGCAGCGAAAAAGAAGTTAAAGTCAGCAGTCTAAAGCCCGGCGATTATATTCGGGCCCGGCCTGGCGACAACATACCGGCAGACGGCGAAGTTGTCAAAGGACTCAGCTCGGTCAACGAAGCCACCATCACGGGCGAATCTCTGCCTGTTGACAAAGTGCCCGGAATGCAGGTCTTTGCCGGCACAAATAACCTCACCGGCGTACTGGATATCACAGTAACCAAAGCCGGCAGGGACACTACTCTGGGTAGAGTGCAGTCGCTAATTATGCAGGCCGAGCAGACTAAAATCCCCATCATGCGGATAATCGACCGTTATGTCAGATGGTATACGCCGACGATTTTGATGATTGCGGGCATAGTCTTGTTTTTCACCAAAGACGTCAATAGAGCGATCACTGTACTGGTTATTTCATGTCCCTGTGCACTGATTTTGGCCACGCCGACAGCAATGGTGGCGGCGATTTCCGCCTCAGCTCGGCTCGGTATCCTGATTAAGAACGTTGCCGACCTTGAGATCGCCGGCAAAATCACCGCGCTTATATTCGACAAAACGGGCACGGTCACGACAGGACGCCTGTACGTGACAAAACTGACGCCCGCCGAGAAGGTCGAGCCGGCTGAATTGTTGAGTAGCGCTGCCGGCGCCGAGCAGATGAGCAAGCATCCGGCGGCAAGAGCGCTGCTGGATGTAGCGAAGGAGGCAAACCTTGCACTGCCGACAGTAGACAACTTCCGGGAAACCCCGGGAAAAGGTGTCACTGCCGTTGTGGATTCGGCAAGAATCATCGTGGGCAGGGACACTTTTCTAAAAGAGAATAACGTGGCTATAACCAACGTGCTTGACCCTGGCTTGCACGAAGAGCAGGGCTTCAGCACACTGTATGTGGCCAAAAATGGCAAATGCCTTGGCTGGATAGGATTGCAGGATAAGACCCGTCCGGAGGCCCGCCAAGCGGTTGATGAGTTACTTAAGCTCGGCGTCAAAAGGATGACGATGCTCACCGGCGATAGACAGGAAGTTGCCAACCGGGTGGCCGCTGAGCTGGGCTGCACGGACGTAAAGGCGCAGTGCCTGCCCACCGACAAACTGCAGATAGTCGAGCAGGTCAAAAAGGATGGGCATACCGTGGCGGTGGTCGGCGACGGCATAAACGATGCGCCGGCGCTGGCGGCGGGCGACCTGGGCATTGCGATGGGGGCCGCAGGCAGCGATGTCGCCATAAATTCCGCCTCCATTGCGCTAATGAGCGACGATTTGAGACGGCTGCCATATCTGGTGCGGCTTTCACGGAAAACCAGGGGCGTTATCACCCAGAACCTTTCCTTCGGAATCATATTCATTCTTCTTGGTGTGGCCGCAGCATCGGCAGCGTGGCTGTCGGCAGTCTATGCCGCGGTGCTGCATTTTCTGGGGACGTTGATCGTAGTTTTCAATAGTGCTCGCCTTGTCCGCTATGGCGAGGAGCTTGAAAACCCCCCGACACGAACGACACGGTCGGGGGGCGGTTAACCCCGCCATCACTATGGCGGGGTCTTCGACTAAAAAACCCCCCGACCAGACGACAGGTCGGGGGGCTAAACGGGAACCATTAACCATGCAATACGCCGTCGAGACCTTCTCTTTGACTAAGATTTTTTCCGACTGGTGGGGACGGAACAAAGTCTGTGCCGTTGACGACTTGAACTTGAAGGTGAAGGCGAACGAGGTGTTCGGCCTACTGGGGCCCAACGGCTCAGGCAAAACAACCACGCTGAAAATGCTGCTGGGTCTGCTGTACCCTACAAAGGGACGGGCAGTGGTTCTTGGCGGAGACGCATCCAACACAAAAATCAACGCCAGGATCGGCTTTCTGCCCGAAGAGTCGTATCTCTACAGGTATTTGAACGCCCGCGAAACGCTGGATTTCTACGGCAGGTTGTTTGCTCTGCCGCCCAAAGTGCGGAAGATGCGAATCGAAGCGCTGCTCGATATGGTGGGGCTAAAAGCTGTTGCAAATAGACCCGTGGGGACTTTTTCAAAGGGCATGGCGCGGAGAATCGGCTTGGCGCAAGCCCTGATAAACGACCCCGACCTATTGATACTGGATGAGCCGACCACCGGACTGGACCCTATAGGCACCAGGCAGATAAAAGACCTCATCCTGAAGCTGGCAGAGCGCGGCAAGACAATTCTGCTTTGCACCCACCTTCTGGCTGATGTCGAGGATGTATGTGATAGAATTTCAATTCTTTATGGCGGCAGAATTCAAGCTGAAGGGCAGGTCAAAGAGCTCCTGCAGCAGACAAATAAGAGGCAAATCACGACCGGCGCTATCAGCGACGCTGCTATCGAAAAGATAAAGCAGATCGTCCAGCAGGAGGATACCGAGTGCGTGGTAAGCTCTCCAATGGATAGACTCGAAACGTTCTTCATCAAAACGGTTACAGCCGCCCAGCAACAAGCCCAGCCCACAAGCGGCGCGGTAAGTACGACCCGGCTCGGCGATTTTCTCGTATCGCAGAAGCCTGTGGAAGGCATACTTGATAAGCTTGTCTCTGCGAGGGTGTCGCAAGAAATAGTCCCGGAAACTCCGCAAACGGAGCAGCCGGAGCAAGAGCAGGTCAAAAAGAGCATCTTAGACCAGCTCGCAGGCCGCCCCACAAGCCAGAGCGAAGATAAACAGCAGACCGGGCAGGATAAGCCTCAGGCAGGGGACTCCGGTGATGCGTAGCATCTGGGCGATTGCCAAGAATACTATAAGGCAGGCGTTGCGGCTGAAAATTGCCGCAGCTTTTGTAATCTTACTGCTCATTCTGCTGCCCATTATGGGTTTTTCGGTGACGGGCGACGGCACTTTGAAAGGCCGGCTGCAAACCTTTGTAAGCTACGGCCTCTCGCTAAGCAGCATTTTGCTTTGTCTATTGACAATATTAGTTTCGGTGTACTCTCTTACCAGCGATATAGAGCAGAAACAGGTCTACACGGTGATCACCAAGCCCATTCGCCGCTGGCAGTTACTTTTCGGCAAACTGCTCGGCGTAATAGTACTCGATGTGATCTTGCTCAGTCTGTTCTCACTGCTGATATACGTGATTACCCTATACATACCTAAGTTCTTCGGTGCAAACGAAGTAGAGCTTGCTCAGGCAGAAAACGAGTTCTATACGGCACGGACAAGCCTGAGTCCGCCTGAGATAGACGTCACGAAAGAAGTCAAAGAGACTTACGACAAGCTTGCGCAGAGCGGCCAACTGCCGGAAGGTATGTCCCGCAAACAGATTCTTGCCGAGCTTACCAGCGTCAAGAAACTCGAGAAACGGGCTATCGGCGTCGGCCGCGAGCTGGTCTGGGAATTCGATAACGTCAAGCCTCTCGACCCGAATGTGAGCCTGTTCATAAGATTCAAGTACGACGTGGCCGTCGATCCGCCCGATTCGCAGGTTTATGGTCAGTGGTTCGCAGGTGACTACCGGCAGATCAAGTATGGTACAAAGCCGAAAACCCCTATATACCGAACAGAGGTCCGCAGAGACCCTGTTCGGACGTTCCGGGAGATAGAGTTTTTGGCAGATGCAGTAGCAGAGGACGGCTACCTGGCTGTGGGCTTCTTCAATGTCCCCTTGAACGATACCGTGGTAATCTTCCCCCTCGAAGGCGGTCTGGAGGTGCTTTACAAAGCCGACACATTCACAGGCAATTTTCTAAAGGCTGTTCTTCTTATCCTGTTTCGTCTGATCTTCCTGGCGTGTTTGGGCATATTGGCCGCCACTTTCCTTTCATTTCCAGTAGCCATATTGTTTTGTCTGGTAATCTTCTTTACCGCAACATTTAGCGGCTTTGTCCTGGAATCGCTCGATTCTCTGGGTGGGAACGTGGCGGGCGTCTATTCTTATACCATCAGGCCGCTGATACAACTACTGCCGCAGTTTGACAAATCCAATCCCACAAAATACCTGATTCCCGGCCGGCTGCTTAGCTGGTCTTTGCTTGTCAAGGTTGCCGCAGTCATGGTCGCTGTAAAAGGTCTTCTTTTGATGTTGCTTTCTTTGCTTATTTTCAGTTTCAAAGAAATTGCGAAAATAACCATTTAGACGGACCCCGCGTAAAACGCGGGGCTAATTATTTAGCCTGCGGTTTCACCGCAGGTCAAAGAATTCCGGGATGCGTTTGCGTGACATAACAATTTGCTTTATCTGCGTTGTTCTTGCGGCCGGCTTGCTTGTTACCGCCGGCATGCGCCTGGATTACATAAATTCCCAGCGCGAGAAGATGAAGCTGATTATTAATAAGCCCCTGGAAAATGCCCCGCCATCGCTGGCCTTTGCGACCGTAGCCATGGGTGCTTTTCGCGGCCTGGTAGTGGACATTCTGTGGATACGGGCGGACAAGCTGAAAGAGGAAGGGCAATTCTTTGACGCCAGGCAGCTTGCCGAGTGGATAACGACCTTACAGCCGCGTTTCGCATCGGTGTGGGAGTTTCACGCCTGGAATATGGCGTACAACATCTCTGTGGCTATACCGGCTACTCAGCCCGACCAACGCTGGCGCTGGGTCAAAAACGGCTACGAGCTGCTGCGTGATCAGGGTATTCCGCTGAATCCCAAGTCGCTGCAACTATACCGCGAGCTTGCGCGGATATTCCAGCACAAAATCGGCGGCGTATCGGATGACGCACACAAGTATTACAAGCTGCAGTTGGCCCTGTCTATGGAACCGCTGCTCCGCTCGGAAGATAATCAGCTCGACTGGCAGGACGACCGCTATTTTGAAGCTCTCGCAGCAGCACCTGCAAAGCTGCAGGACATTGTTACTGACGCAAATGTTGCCGAATTGATCGGCGCCCTAAAGTCCGCCGATGATGCATTTGCCAACGATAAGGAGGTCGTCAACAATTATCTATCGTTAAGGCAGAGCCCCGGCAGATTTAAGCCGGCAGCTTTTCAGATCATAGAGCGTTTCAGAGGCACACCGGCACTGAAGAAGTTCGATATTTTCGCCAAGGCTTATCACCTGCGAAATACCTGGAAGCTCGACCCGGCTGTGATGCAGCAGTTGAATAGGACCTTCGGCCCTACTGACTTCAGTGACCCGAACAAACACTTTGCTTTGGACTGGCGCCACCCAGATAGTCACGCAATTTACTGGGCCGTCACAGGACTGCGAGAAGTCAGCAAGGACAAGGACCGCCAGATGAATATAACCGAAACAAACACCGACCGCAGTGTCGGGCACAGCTTGCAGAACCTGTTTCGCTACGGGAAAATATTCATCTACGACATGCCTGTCGAAGTGCAGAAAGATGCGTCTTCGCCGCCGGAGCGAAAAACGGCAAAAGAGATATATTATCGCCCGGATTTACGGATGTTTGACCCGTATCATCAGGCATTACTGGCCGTTCTTGCGAAATACAAGGGTGTTGAGGATGAGGGCACGTACAACTCCCTTCAGGACGGCTACCGCAACATGCTCAAAAACGCTGTCCTTTTGTTCTACCAGGCAGGGCACGAGCAGCAGGCGCTAAAAATCTATAACGAGCTGCGAACACGTTATCCGCGGGATGAGTTCAAAGTCCCGCTGGTCGAGTTCGCCAGGAATCGTCTGCGTGAGGAGCTCGAAAGTATAGGCATTTTCGATGCACAGGAGCAAATAGCCGCACTTCTTCGAGAAAGTTACTTTAGATATGCAATGCGGGACGATGACGAATCATTCGGCAGAGAGAGACTAGCCAAAGAAGTGTGGGACATCTATCAGTCAAAGTACACGGATGATACGAGAATTGACCTGCCCGATTTCAGGTTACTGAGGTACTTTGCGCTTCTTGATTTCTTCGAGGACCCGCTATATCCACCCAACCTAAAGTTGAATCTGCTTGGACGGATAGAGATAGAAAGGCCTGAGCTCCACAAGCAGTTGCAGCAGCAAGAAGAGCAGCTTAAAAAAGAGCCCGAAAAATCGCAATAATGACATGCCCGAATTCGGTTATGCACAATACAATTTCGGATCAGTTGACGCCCTCACAAAGAAAAGCTGTTTCTCATAAGGAAGGGCCTTTACTGGTTGTGGCCGGGCCCGGAAGCGGCAAAACCCGGGTAATTACATATCGAATCGCAGCCCTTATCGACTCAGGCATCAAGCCATACAACATCTGTGCGATAACCTTCACCAATAAAGCCGCCGATGAGATGCGCCAGCGAGCGATTGCTCTGGGTGCATCCGGCGGCGCTCACATCAGCACCTTCCACTCTTTGTGCGTTAGAATCCTTCGCCGGTACGCGGATAAGGCGGATATAAAGCCGAGCTTTAGTGTGTATGACGAGTCGGACCAGAGTAAGTGCATCAAGCAGGCGGTCAAAGAATGCGAACTCGACGCCACCAATTTTCCGCCGGGCCGAATCCTCGAACATATCTCCAAGCTAAAAAACAATCTAATGAGCGTGGATTTTTTTAAGGCTCAAGCGGACGATTTTTGGACCAAAACACTGGCGAAAATATATGCCCGTTATCAGCAGACCTTGCATGAGCATAATGCTCTGGATTTCGACGACCTGCTGATGAAGACCGCTTTTCTGCTGGAAGGCCGGCCCGAAGTTTGCGATGAGCTTGCCGAGCGTTTCAAATTCCTGCTCATCGACGAGTATCAGGACACAAATCACGCCCAGTACCGGATCGCCAAAGCCCTTGCGTCGCGGCATAATAATATCTGCGCAACGGGCGATCCGGACCAGTCCATCTACCGCTGGCGGGGGGCCGACATCCGAAATATATTGGCGTTTGAAAAGGATTGGCCCAATGCCACCATCGTCAAACTGGAGGAAAATTTCCGCAGCACCCCTAATATTCTGGAATTGGCAGACAATTTGATCGCCTTTAACCAGAATCGAAAGGAGAAAAAGCTCATTCCTACGAGGCCCCGCGCCCAGGATGTCTGCGTAACAGTATTTGAGGATGAGCACGAAGAGGCGCTGGCTGTTGCCCGGCAGATAAGAAACCTGGCTGAGCAAGGTGCATCTCTGAAAGACACTGCCATATTCTATCGCGTCAATGCTATGAGCAGGGTGATTGAGGAGGCGTTTTTTCAAAACAAAATACCATATCAGATTGTCCGCGGCGTCGAGTTTTACAATAGAAAGGAAATCCGTGACCTGCTTGCCTACTTGAAGGTTATTGCCAACTCTGACGACGAGATCGCACTATTGCGTATAATCAATACGCCGGCACGCGGCATAGGAAAAACCACCATCGACAGGATTCGCCTCTATGCCGGCCGGAATAACATCGGCTTGGTCGAGGCCTTGAAGAGCACCGAGCGTATCGAGGCTCTGCCGAAAGCGGCGCAGGCCAAACTTACTGCTTTTGTCAATATGCTGGAAGGGTTCAGGAAAGATGTTGCCGGCAAAGTCGCGCCGCTCGCTGAACACGTTTTTGTCGAATCTGGACTGGAAGAATCGCTCCGAGCAGCCGGGCCCGATGGCCAAAATGCTATCGAAAATGTCAATGAGCTAATAAGTGCAGCAGCTCAGTACGACCAGCAGGCTGAAGAGCCGTCACTGATTGACTATCTTCAGCAGATATCTCTCTTCAGCGATGTTGACAGTTACGACACGTCCAGCGACCGCGTCGCCTTGATGACTTTGCACGCTGCCAAGGGCCTGGAATTTGAAAATGTCTTTATCATCGGCCTTGAAGACGGTTTGCTGCCGCATGAAAGATCAAAAAACTTTACTACCGGCGGCCAGGAGGATTTGGAAGAGGAACGAAGACTCTTTTTTGTGGGTATAACCCGCGCTAAAGTGGGCTTGCACATAAGCCATGCCCGATACCGGACTGTACGGGGCCAGATGTTGCGAACGATACCATCGCAGTTTCTAAGCGAATCGGGCTGCGATTATGCTGAAGCCGATAATGTCATTCCCGCGCAGGCGGGAATCCAGTGTATGACCCAGGACTTTGCTCCGGGGCAATTAGTCCGGCACAAATCGTTCGGCGTAGGCAGGGTCAAAAAATTTGCCGATATGGGCGAAAACAGTGTCGTGGTCGTTGAGTTTAATTCTGGACAGGCAAAAACACTGATGGTAAAATACGCCGGCCTTGTGAAGATAAATATATAGCTGGCAGTTTTACCGCAGGTTTGGAGCCTGACCAAAAACCGAAGAAGGGAGCTTGAGATGGAAAATGGAATAGATCGACGAGAATTTCTGCAAATGACAGCGGCCGGAAGCGCGGCATGCCTTGTCGGCGCTGAGGTGTTGGCGGCGACGGCAAGTCCGAAAGCCTCAAGGCTGGTAAGCCCAGGCTGCAGAAGAACAAAAGTTAAAGTTGCCAGGCTGTATATGGGGCTGCCCAATCCTGCTTGGCCTAAGCCCAGCCTGAATCTGGCAGAAGAAATCCGGTTCTATGGCTCCGAGTTCGCAAAGCTGAAAGACCAGCTATCCGATGTGGAATTTGTGCCGGACCAGTTGGTTAGCTCGCCCCAGCAGGTAAGTCAGCTTAAAGACAAACTGCAAGAGGTTGACGGCATCTTGGCGATCCACCTGACGATAGGAGTAGGCTCAATCCTCAACGAAATCCTTGGTGTGGGTAAGCCCACGGTTGTCTTTGCCGTGCCGTATTCCGGACATGAATGGGCGGGATTTGGCGGTATGCAAAAGCAGCCGATAGGGGCAAAAATGGAATGTATGCTCACCACAGACTATAAGCAACTGGCGGTTGCCGTAAGGCCTTTCCGGGCGATTCACCACTTGCGGGAGGCCAAGATTCTTGACGTCACAACCAGGTCTTTTGCCAAGTACGCCGAGAGCATGAAAGAAAAATTTGGCACCGAGATTAGGCAAATCGAACTCAAGCGGGTCGAGGAAGCATATAACGCCGTAGATGACAAAGAAGCAAAGGCCGAGACTGAGCGGTGGATTAAACAGGCAGAACAGGTTGTCGAACCCTCCAGAGAAAACATATTTAAGTCCTGCAAACTGGCGCTGGCTTTTGAAAAACTGCTCGATGAAGAGGATGCCACCGTAATGACGGTCGATTGCTACGGCACAATGTGGGATAAAACCATAAAGCTTCCGGCTTATCCCTGTCTTGGCTTCACCAGGCTGAACGATATGGGGCTTGGCGGTATATGTGAATCGGACCTGCCGTCCGCTATGACTCACATCATATTCCAGGGCCTGGCAGGAAAGCCCGGCTTTATCAGCGACCCTACGGTTGACGAATCCAAAAATGCGATAATACTGGCCCACTGTCTGGGCACCAGAAAAATGGATGGTCCGGAGGGGCCTATCGCGCCGTACAAGATAAGAACGGTGATGGAGCGCCAAGAAGGCGTTGTGCCGCAGGTCCAGATGCGCGTCGGGCAAAAAGTCACTCAGGCCATACTGCTCGGCACCGATTTTATCCCATATTTCACGGGCGAAATTATCGAGGCGCCGGTATCCCTTGCGGACGATAGAGGTTGCCGTACCAAGATTACCGTCAAAGTAGATGGCGATGTAAAGAAACTCTGGAAGAACTGGGCGAACGGACTGCACCGGCAGACATGCTACGGCGACATCACGCCGGAACTAACGACTTTCTGCCGGTTCAAAGACATCAAGTTGCTCAACGAGGCGGTATAAACTCAGTTGTCGCGGGCTTAAGCCCTGCCACCCGTGTCCTGAGCGAAGTCGAAGGATGTTGGCAGGGCTCAGCCCCCGGCACGGGTCCGGGGGCTAAACTTGGCATGTCCAGAAGCGAGAAATCTGGTGAAGGGCAAATCCTATGAATCGCAGAGATTTCTTCAAAGTGGCGGGCCTGGCCGCGGTGTGCTCGGCGACTGGTACGCGCCGGCTGGGCGCAAGGCAGCGCACCATTGACGTGTCGAAAGAGCAAATCCTTGACGAGGCTGACGCCCGCATTGAAAAGCACCGTAAAGGCGATGCAGTGCTGAGGTTTACCGGCCCGGATGGAAAACCGCTCAAAAGCGGTTCGATCGTTAAGATACAGCAAACCCGGCACAAGTTCCTTTTTGGGTGCAATATATTCAAATTGGGAAGTTGCAGAACGGCTGAAGATAATGCCGCATACGAGAGGCATTTTGCCGAATTACTCAACTATGCCACGCTGCCTTTTTATTGGTGGAATTACGAGCGCCAGCGTGACAAGCCCGATGACGAGCGCACCGAAGAAATCGTCCGCTGGTGCAAGGCTCACGATGTGACGACCAAGGGACATCCCTTGGCGTGGAACTGGGTCGAGCCGAACTGGCTGCCGGATGAACCTGAGGCGGCAATGCAAGCTCAGTTTGACCGGATCAGGCGTTGCGTCGGCCGGTTCAAAGACAATGTTGACATCTGGGACGTGGTTAATGAGGCAACGGATTATGACCGCCCTCAGGCGAAAGAACGTGCGCCGAAACTTACCGAGGCCATCCGTAAAATGGGCGTCGGTGCATACGTTCGCTCGGCATTCAAGGCGGCACGCCAGGCCAACCCTAAAGCTACGCTTGTTATCAACGACTATCGAACAGACCCGACTTATGCGGAAAATGTGATTTCTCAACTCGTGGACGACAGCGGCCAGCCACTTTACGATGTCGTCGGCATCCAGTCGCACATGCACGGCGGATGCTGGCCGGTTGAACGAACCTGGCAGGTCTGTGACACCTTCGCAAAATTTGGCAAGCCGTTACACTTCACCGAGACTACAATCGTTTCTGGGCCAAGAACGGCAGCCGGCTGGAATACCACGCCGGATGGCGAAAAACGCCAAGCTGAAGAAGTTGCTCAATTTTATCGTGTCCTTTTCTCCCATCCCGCGGTCGAGGCAGTTACCTGGTGGGACTTCACAGACCAAGACGCCTGGCAGAGAGCACCGGCTGGACTGGTACGTGCGGATATGACGCCCAAGCCTGCTTACGAAGAATTGCAGCGCTCAATCAAAGCGGCGTGGTGGACGCAAACCGAAACAGAAGTCGCCGAAACGGGGCAAACCCGCTTCCGCGGTTTCTTCGGCCAATACAAGGTCAGCACACGAATTGGCGATCGTGAAGTAACTGGCAGTTTCAGCTTTGACCGGAGCACCAAAGAAGGAATCGAGGTTCAACTAAGGCAGAAATTATGAGGCGCCGTGAATTCATTAAGAGCGTCGGCATAGGTATAGCGAGCGTCGCCATGCCAGAAACTGTTCTGGCCGCCGCAGCGCCGAGCAAACGCCCGAATATTATTTACATAATGCTGGACGAGCTTGGCTATTTCGAGCTGTCGTGTATGGGCAACAAGTATCTGACGACCCCCAACATTGACCGGATAGCAGCGGAAGGAATGCGTTTCACCCAGGCTCTTGCCGGGGCACCGGTGTGTGCACCCACCCGCAGCGTATTGATGACCGGCCGGCATACAGGGCACACTACCGTGCGCACCAATCCGGGAGGTGTGCCGCTACGTGGGGACGATGTAACAATTGCCCAGGTACTCGAGCAGGCCGGCTACGTAACCGGCGGATTTGGCAAATGGGGCTGCGGCGACCGCGGAACTACCGGCGTGCCGGAGAAGCACGGCTTTAACGTATTCTTCGGTTACTATCATCAGGTTCACGCCCACTCTTATTATCCCTGTTACCTTATTCGCAGTGGCGAAAAAGTGCCCTTGTCGGGCAATAGCGGGGATTTTTACACCGGAAAGCAGTATTCGCACCATTTGATCTTTAGCGAGACCATAAAGTTCATTCGCCAAAATCGGGATAGGCCTTTCTTTTGTTATGCCTGTTGGACGCCGCCGCACGGTGTTTGGGCGATTCCAGAAGATGAGCCGGCCTGGCAAGAATTCAAGGATAAGCCTTGGACCGCCGGTGACAGAACACCTAACGACGCGAAGGTTTACGCTGCTATGGTGAAAATGGTTGACCGTCAGATCGGCGAAATTCTCGCCCTGCTCAAAGAGCTCGGAATCGACGACAATACGATTGTATATATCTGCGGCGACAACGGCGGCCCCGGGTACTTTGCAAACGGAGACCCTACAAAGCCGAAGCCAAAAGAGCCACCTTATCCTCACGGGTTCTTCGGGGCCAATCTAAACCCCCATACGAGTCAGAGGTTCCGAGGCGGAAAAGGTAATCTGTACGAAGGCGGCTTGCGCATACCGATGGTCGTTCGTTGGCCGGGCAAAATCAAAGCGGGCGCGGTCAGCGACCATCTCTGGTATTTCCCGGATGTTATGCCCACCTTAGCTGAGCTGGCGGGCGTAAAACCGCCCCAGAACACTGACGGAATATCCATCGTGCCGACCCTCTTGGGCGGGGACGCCGCGGGACGCCGGCAGAGACGCCACGAATATTTATATTGGGAATATGGAGCACAAACAGCGGTGCGGATGGGCAAATGGAAAGCCGTTAGACCGGGCAAGAACAGTCAATTTGAGCTTTATGACTTGAGCCAGGACCTCGAAGAAAAGAACGATGTGGCCTCTGAGCAGCCGGAGATTCTATCTAAAATGAAGGGCTATGCAGAGCAGGCCCACGCTGAAAATATCCCCGGCGGCTGGATCGACCAGGAAAAAGGCTTTAAGGGCCATCAGTTCCCCTGATGAAAGGAGTATGTTGGTGACGCAATCGCAGGTAAGACTGTATTACAAAAACGCCACTGCGGATGCTGTCGGTTCTGAAAATGGGATTAAACGCGAGCAGCTAAATGTTCTTGGGCAGCGTCTTGTACCACTAATTACGAGGCTTAACAGGGATAAGCAAGAAAGACCCGCATATAGGCACTTGCCTTACGATACCCAAACATTGGAAAAAGTCAAGGGACTGGTCGCTGAGGTTAAAGACAAAGGCCAATGTGAAAACCTGGTTGTACTCGGCATTGGCGGTTCCGCCCTGGGCAATATCGCCCTGCAAACCGCTCTTAGGCCTTATATGTGGAACCTCGATGACTCGCGGCGGACAGGCCCGCGACTTTTTATTTTCGACAATATCGACCCTGCGCAACTAGTTTCATTCCTGGATTGGGTCAATGACAGGCTTGATAAGACTATCTTCAACGTTATCAGTAAAGGTGGTGATACGGCGGAAACTCTCAGTCAATTTATGATTGTTCGCCCCAAGCTCTTGGAAAAATTCGGTTTTGACGGTTATAAAGAGCGGGTGGTAGTAACGACTGACGCGAAGAAAGGCCTGCTTCGTAGAATTGCTGCCACCGATAAGTTATGCTCTCTGGAAATCCCCGCCGGTGTCGGAGGCAGATTCAGCGTCCTAAGCGCCGTGGGACTTTTTAGCGCCGCTATGTGTGGAATTGATATAGATCAGCTTTTGGCAGGTGCTGCCGATATGGATGCCCGAGTTAGCTGCGAAGATTTTCTCAAGAACCCTGCTGCAATCAGCGCCGCCATAAACTATTACTTTTATAGTCAGGGTAAGAAGATTTCCGTTATGATGCCGTATAGTTTCCACTTGAAGGATTTAGCTGATTGGTACAGGCAATTGTGGGCTGAAAGTCTGGGCAAAGCCAAGGATCTGAAGGGCAATGAAGTTCATATAGGGCCGACGCCTATCAAGGCCCTCGGCGCCACCGACCAGCACAGCCAGATACAGTTGTACCGCGAAGGACCGAACGACAAGCTGTTCAGTTTTCTTGCGGTGGACGATTTCGGCGCAGACCTTACGATTGGGCCAGCCCCTGATTGTGCACCGGAGCTCAAGTATCTGGCCGGCAAGAAACTGAGCGCGCTACTCAATAATGAAAAGAAAGCCACCGAGTACGCCCTTTTGGATAGCAAACGCCCGTGCCTGACGGTCCTGTTCGACATACTGAACGCTTACACGGTTGGGCAGTTCATTTATTTATACGAGGTGACAACTTCTTATGCCGGCGAGTTATTCGGGATCAACCCTTACGACCAGCCCGCTGTTGCGTTAGGCAAGGAAGCCACTTTCGCCCTCATGGGCAAGCCGGGTGACGGGTATGAGAAATTGGGGCGGCAAATCCGATCAATGACCGATGTTGACACCGAGTATCTGGTCTGATACTGTCTGGCGTTGAATTCCAAGCAATGAGAGGAATTTGCCAATGGACTATGCTGTGGTGATGGCGGGGGGGGCGGGCAAAAGGCTGTGGCCTCTCAGCAGGGAAAAACGCCCCAAACAGGTCCTGAAGATTCTCGACGGTCAGACCCTTTTGCGATGCTGCTTTGAGCGGCTTCTGCCGGTTTTCGACGCCAGAAACATAATCGTCCTGACGAATGTAGGCTACGCGGACTTAGTCCGTGAAGAGCTGCCGGAATTGCCGTTCAATAACGTCATTGCCGAGCCTGCTGTCCGCGATACAGCCGGCACCATCGGACTGGCGGCAAGTATTCTCACCAAATATGACCCCGAAGCGCAAATGGCAGTAGTTACGGCTGACCAGTTGATCGACCCACCGGAGGTGCTCCAGCAGGCTCTCAAGGACGCCTTCGTTTTTACAAGTAGAAATCCCGATGATTTAGTTATATTCGGCATTAAGCCGACCTTTCCCAGCACGCAGCTTGGCTATATAAAGTGCGGCGCCGCAAAGGCGTGTCGCGACTGCGCAAATAAAGTGCATCTGGTCGAAGCCTTCAAGGAAAAGCCCGACGAAATAGCAGCGAAAGAGTATCTTGCCGGCGGCAAATACTTGTGGAACTCAGGCATGTTTGTCTGGAAAGCTAAAACGATTTTAGCCAACCTGGCAAAATTTTTGCCCGAGGCCACCGAAGTCCTGAGTAAGATGCGAGCCGACTGGGATAGTCCGAATCAGCAAAAAACGCTGCAGGATTACTATATCAAGCTGCCCAAAATCAGCATAGATTTTGCCGTTATGGAAAAGGCTCCCAACGTCTACGCCATCAGATTGGACTGTCGCTGGCTCGATATGGGTTCTTTTATTGCCCTTGCAGATATTATCAGCTCGGATGAAAACAAGAATGTCGTTGCCGCCGGCGCCAGTGAGTTGCTTGATTGCAAAAACAATATCATCGTGACTGAGGACAAAAACCATCTGATTGCTGCTGTAGGACTGGAGAATATCGTCATAGCACACAGCCCCGATGCCACATTGGTATGCCATATCGACCAGACCCATCGCTTGAAGGAACTGGTGGAGCTGATAAGAGAGCACCGCGGCGGGAAATTCCTGTAATCAAGCGGCATATTTACAGTAACAGCGCAAAGCAAAACAGCGATGAGGTATCTGGCAATAGACTATGGCGACAAACGCACCGGCTTGGCAATCTGCGATTCAGCCGAAACACTTGCCACACCGCTGGCGGTGACCCGGGAGCAAAAGGGACTATTAGGAAGAATTGCAGATATAGTCAAGAGTGAGAAAGTCGACGCTATCGTGCTGGGCTTGCCCTTGAGCATGGATGGTTCGCAGAGCTCTCAAACCAGGCGTGTTTTGGACTTTGCCGAACAGCTTAAACGGCACCTTGACATTCCGGTCCACCTTCAAGACGAACGGCTGAGCAGTTTCAGCGCTGAGCGAGAGCTTGCCGCTGGTAATCTTACTCGAGGCCAAAAACGAAAACGGCTTGATGCCGTTGCCGCCGCCGCGATATTGGAGGCCTTCCTGCAAGCAAAACGGCGGGACTAAGAGCCTGTGAACAGATCGCATCCGCGCCGGCCGTTTCACCGCCGACTGACGTCCCTTCGGCACCAAGAAAGAGGTGGTATGCACAGCATACCCTACGGACCGACGGCAAAACCTGCTATCTGCTCTTTTCGGGTGAGGATTGTTTTAATGTTCGTAAAGTTGGGTTGTTCTAATCTCTCCAATTGGCGGGAGACCTGCCAATGTTACTGACTGACTTCCCTGCTCTGCCCTTACCCTATTTCTCCACACACGTGACACCCTGTGGGTTGCAAGTGCCAAGTTTTCTTTTAGGAAGCAACTTCCTCAATATCCACGAAGGGCTCTCTTATCTTGACCCAAAGACCCCTTTTGCGTTTCGCAATTATGACGGCTACAAGCGTTGTTCCGGGCACCGATGTGCCTGAAAGACCAGTAAAGCGATTCGCTATGTCACGAATAAGTTGCGGCTCGTAGAGAAACTGATCGGACGGAATATCGAGTTCGAGATATATCTGGCGAAGTACAGCGATCTGGTCTGGAGAAAGCAGGTTAAGGACAGAGTCGAACTTAGTCGCGCGCGTCCCAAGCCTTGGCCAATCACTCTGCTTGCGCCGGTTGATCATATACCTTAACAATGTGCTGCTGTCATACCGCTGACCCGTGATGTGGTTGAAGGCGTCCGTAATTTGGCAGAGAGTCTCCGGATCACGGCGAAGTTGGTCCGTTGCGACGCCATGCGCAATGTAGAGTTGCTCAAGTACTGGTTTCTCGATCTCGCGGTGCAAAAGATCCTTCACATGCTGGTTTATACTTTGCGGTTTTTCCATTTAGAAATCTCCTTAGTCAATCTAGACCTATGTTCTGCTTGTACGCTTGGAAATTAAGTATCCCCGGTGTGATAGTTGAGTTCGAAGCACCTGTGGACCCGCCCATCGCAGAGACGACTCTGTTCTTGACGGCTTCGGCATCGGTCCCGAAGTGGCGGGCTAGGTCCGCGTATGTTGTCTTGTCTTTAGCCACGGCTGACTCGATCAGACTCTCCATTCGGAGGGGTCTGTCGGGTGGGACCAAGCCAGGCTCAGCCCTCCGGAAGCCATGCTTTGCAAATTCTTGCCAAAGTCGCTGGTAAAGCCGTTGTGAGAGCAAACCGCTCTTCCTCGCTCGGTAAACCATTGCTGCAAGTGATATACCGTACCGTTCCTTGTACTCTACGAGCCGAACCATGCTCTTTATCCGGAAAGCCTCCCCCAGTTCGCTTTCCGGCATGAGCAGATGGGAACCAAACTCAAAAGCTCTTTTCTCGATATCGTCACCGGTCAGCGGCACCCCTGTGAGGAAATCTTCGTAGAGGTGGTGCCCCAACTCGTGAAGGGCAGTTAGTCGCATCCTGTCTGGAGGCAGTAGAGAATTGAGCACGACCACGCGAGAATGGTCAAACCGTGCGGCGAAGGCATCAATGCGGATAGACGTGGCCACTTGGATCGTATGGACGCCGAAGTCTTCTAAGAGGCGAATTGTGCTTGGGACGGGGTGAATCCCGAACTTGTAGCGCTGTCTTATGCACTGGGCCAATTCTTCGCCCGACACAGTGTGACCAATCCTAAATCTTGGCTGGCGTGGAACCAATGGCTGACCTAGTAAGGATTCCAGATGTAAATACATCTCTAGCCAGACCTGCGCCTCGTGAGTGAACCTTGCCTTGTCATGGGAACTCACAGATTTGAGTGCACGATACCGAACGCCTTGCAGCAGAAAACCAGCACCCCGAAGCCACTGAATGCGCCGCTTATAGACTGTCGCTAGGCACTCGAGAATCTCATCCGGTGCCGTTCCCAAGCCTCGCTCGTAGTTGCCAATGCTTACATGCGAGACACGGACACCGCGTTGCGACAGGAGAGATGCGACGGCGCGCGTGGATAGGCCAACACCCTCTCGGGCGAGCCTAAGGCGCTCGCCAATTCCTTTGAGATGTTGATCCGTCTTTGGCGACATAGAGCACTCCTTATAATATAGTCTATCTTGCTGTATTTTCCAAAATCTTTTTGGTAACGTCAATGATTTTTCCAACTTTTTCTGAAATGACTATAAGTTCTTTTGTATAAAGTTATTATGACACAGGCCGAGGGGCGGCTTTTTTCATTTTTTCCGGAGATGGGAATCTGCTCAAACAAAATAGCATGCCCGGCATATCCTACCGGCTACCGGATTCCCGCTGCCCGCTTCTGTGGGCAGAAGTTTCGGGGGGGTGACACTTTCAAGCAGATTCCTCGACTGCGCTCGGAATGACAAAGGACGCGGCGATGAACTGCCGGGCTAAATGGTGGTCCAGGTGATGCCGATTTTGCGGGCGGCGTAGCCGAGCTCTTTGAGATAGTTGCCATAAGCCATCATCCAGTGTGAGTCGCGGACCTCGTTTATGAGCTTCCGCCAGTCGCCCTCGATTTGGACATCCTGCTGCGACCGGCAAATCTCATAGAATGGATTATCCTTGACGATTCCGGTAAAGGCCAGCCAACGGCCCGTACTATACTCCGGGTCGATAAATGTTACCTGCTGGCCAAGAGGCATCTCAACCTTCGGTGCGGCCCCATACTCGGATTCATAATGAGTCATAATCTTGGCTGGCTCGTAACGCGCACCATCCAGCCGACGCGGCGCGCTGCAGTGGGCGCAGGTAACAATCCGACCGTGCGGGAATGTCGAGTTGTGCAGAAACACGGGCTTGCCGGATACGTAATGCAGCAGGATGCCGGCTGGGATGATGACGAAATCCGATTCGCAGAACGCCATCAGGCCCTGGTCGTTGAGCAGGCTCAAAGATAGGCACGGCGTTGTCTTCGCTATCGGCAGAATTGTGCTCATACACCCGCGGATGGTAAAGGCCGGTGCATCATGCTCCCGCATCAGGTCCCGGAAAACAGCGTAGAGCAAAAAGGCGTTATCCACAAACGTCCGCTCGGTCATAAGAGTCGTATTTGGTAACGACAAGTATTCTTGTGCCCAGCGATGAGCAGTGGCGAGGGCATCACGGTCTTGCATCGCGCGCTCGATGCGGGCGGTAATTTCATCGTAGCTGACCTCGATGATGTTGAGCCTGAATTTGTCGCGGGCGACCTGGGGGGCTTCGGGCGAGTATTTGCCCCACGGACCGCCCAGAGCAACAATTCGAGCGCCGATGAAGTTCTTAAGTCCGTAAAGGGCACGCAGCCGCCAGAGAAGCTCATCATAATCATCGACGACAACATCATCAACGTGGACGCCTCCGTGATCGAGATAGGAGTTTTGTCCGGACGCAGCTTCGCCGGTGCGCAGATACTTGGTGCTCAGGGCTTCGTACCAGTAATAGGCTGGGCCGCTGCGGTGCCTGACGAAGATGATAGTGTCCTGGTCTTTTTTCTGTGAGAAACACGCCCTGAGCAATTCGCCCGAGCCGGAGGCCGCATAAACAACTATCACGTCATAGCCATTCTTGTGCACCTGCGCGGCCTCCGAGGTGGATTTGATTGTGGCGACGGGCAGAATCTTTACGGGAAACTCGCAGTGCGAAGATAGTTCACTTAGCTCTTTCGATATCCGCTGGGCTTCAGCCCCGGCAGCCTCGTCGCTTTGCACGCCGCCCCAGGATTTCCACGAGGTCGCCTCTCGTTTCTGGGCGGCCGAATACATAAGGATAGGTTGTACGGTCAGGGCTTTACCTGTGCAGACGGGCGGATTGTCGGGGTCCCAGTCTTGGCTTTTCGACTGAGCCAGCGATGACGTGCCGAAGCCCAGGATTTGGCCTGCAATGCCGGCTGTGGTCAACCCGATAAATTCTCTCCGGTTTAGCTCGTTGTAAAGCATGATTTTCTCCTGATTGGGCTTAAATAATGTTCTTTATGTTTACTAGATACAAGTTTACTATGAGTAAGAGGAGCCGGCAATGGATTGCTGGGCTAAATATTTTCCACTTGGACTTGCGGATACTCGAATGTAAGATACTGGTCAAATGGACAGAATTCTTGCGGACAGAACAGCCAAGATCGACGCCAGCGGCATCCGAAAAGTATTTGCACTGGCGGCGGAAATGAAAAACCCCGTCGATTTTTCGATAGGTCAGTCGGACTTCGATGTGCCGGAAGAGCTAAAAGAAGAAGCGATAAAGGCCATCCGCGAGGGCTTCAACAAATATTCGCAAACAAGCGGTGATGCACTCTTAAAAGAGAGAATTAGTGAATTAGTTAAGAAAGAGGTCGGGTGGGAAAATCCAGCCGTGCTGGTGACAAGCGGCGTAAGCGGGGGGCTTTTGCTGGCGTTTCTGGCACTTATCAATCCGGGCGATGAAGTAGTCATTCCAGACCCATATTTTGTGATTTATAAGCACGTACCGGCAATGTTAGGCGCAAAATGCGTATATGTAAGTAGCTACCCGCAATTTTCTCTGCCTGTCAGCAAGATCACCGAAGCGATAACCGACAAAACCAAGATGATAATACTTAATTCGCCGTGCAATCCGACCGGCGCGGTTTATTCAGAGAAGGACATAAAAGCGCTGGCGGAAATCGCGGCGGAAAAAGACATATTGATTCTGACCGACGAGATTTACGAGAAATTCTGCTACGACGGCAGGTTCACCAGTATCGGTAATTACTACGAGAAAACGCTCCTGCTGCGGGGGTTCAGCAAGCCTTATGCGATGACCGGCTGGCGTCTGGGCTTTGCCGCCGCACATCCGTGTCTGCACGCCGTGATAGAGGAGATGACCAAGATACAGCAGTACACCTTCGTCTGTGCGCCAACACCTTTTCAGAAAGCGGCCATCGCGGCGCTTGATTACGACGTGAGCCGCTTTACCGAGCAATACAGGACAAAAAGAGACCTTATTTACGAAGGGCTCAAGGATAAGTTTGAGCTGATAAAGCCGGGCGGCGCTTTTTACGCCTTTCCCAAGGCGCCGGACGGACGGGCGACCGAATTCGTGGCGAAGGCTATAAAAAACAACGTGCTGATCATTCCGGGCAACGTATTCAGCGAAAAAGACACACACTTCAGGATTAGTTTCGCCACCAGTAACGAAAAATTGCGGCAGGGCATAGAAATCTTGCGCAGGCTGGCGTAGGTGCACACCGGCAGGGGGGTAGGGCCGAAAAATTTGCCCCATGCTCGCAAGCAGGCATTGCCAAGTCGCGGACATCGCGGTATTATTCTGGCTATGAAGCATCCACTCCGGGCCATCCTGATCTTCTCTCTGTGCCTGATGACAGGAGCAGGCCTCATTCTCGCGGTAAGCAAGAGCCAGCCGGCTATCCCGACTGCTGAGCGAACAATCGCACAAGCGGCGGTAATTAGCTGTGAGGGTATGATTGACGATGGTCTTCGCCGGTCCATCCGGCGCAGAACTCAAATAGCCCTCGATGCAGGCGCAGATTACATAATTTACGAAATCGACACCTACGGCGGGTTTGTCCAATCGGCGGTGGATATTTCCGACGACCTGATACTTAGATTCGGCAAGAAAGCCCGCACGGTAGCCTATGTGACAACAAAGGCGATATCCGCGGGGGCAATGATAAGCGTCTCCTGCCAGGATGTGATTATGCGGGAGAATACCACGATTGGCGATTGTGCACCGATTGCGCTGGGCGGCCAGTTGGAGGGCGTCGAGCGGGAAAAGGCAGAGAGCTTTGTACGTGGAATCTTCGAGAGGGCGGCAGAAGCAAACGGCTATCCCAAGCCGTTGCTGCGGGCAATGGTCACGATGCAGATCGAGGTCTACAAAGTGAAAAATCGCCAGAGCGGCGAGTATGAGTTCTTTGAAAGCGATGGGCTGCCCAAAGACCCTAACAAGTACGACCTGGACAACAAAGAGCGGATCGTTAAAGATACCGAGATTCTTACAATGACGGCTTCTGCCGCCCAGCAGTATAGGGTTGCCCGTGCGGTGGTTAAGGACCGGGCTGGAGTGCTGGCTTTTTTAGCCCAGCGTGATGGCGTGAGCTTTGCCGGTGAGCCGATGGTGCTCAAGACGCTGTGGTCGGAAGAGATGGTTCGCTGGCTATATTCGCCGGCTGTGATGGCCGTGCTGGTTATGGTTGCCTTATTAGCGCTTTATATAGAATTAAGCGCGCCGGGCATCGGGCTGCCGGGTCTGGTAGCGCTTATATGTTTTGTTATCATAATTGGCAGTAAGTATCTGGTGGGACTGGCTAACTGGGTGGAGGTGGCGCTATTCATTGTTGGTTTGGTCTTATTGGCGATTGAGATTTTTGTGCTGCCTGGGTTCGGCGTTGCCGGGGCTCTGGGGATAATGTGCGTGCTGGTCGGCTTGTTCGGGATGCTTATTAAGAATCCGCCGAACACGCTGCCCTGGCCGCATTCACCGCTTGACTGGCAATTATTTGTCAGCGGAGTCCTGGGACTATCGCTGGGCGTTGCAGGATTTATCGTGCTGGCGTGGCTCCTGGCCAAATATCTGCCGAAATTCCAGTTTCTCAGTGGCCTTGTTCTTTCGCCGACTGTGGTCACGCAGGGCGGCGAAATGCGGGTCAGTATGACGACCCCGCCCGAAAGCAAAATTGCAGCGCTAAATGTGGGTGACATCGGCGAAGTGACCTCTACGCTGCGGCCTACCGGAAAGGCAAGATTCGGCGATGCGATAGTAGATGTAGTTGCCACCGCCGAGTTTCTGGATAAGGGCACTAAGGTCCAGATAGCCGAAATTCACGGTAACAGAGTGGTGGTCAAAAGAAAGACGACAGAAGACAGATGACAGATGACAGATGACAGAAGAAAAACGGTGATTAAGAGTGTAAAAGATTTGGGTGTAACTTGCCGAGCGCGCTACGTAAAGCCTTATAATAATGACACTTGCGTTAGTATTGACTTGATATTATGGGCCTCGAAGGCTAGAACATTAAAGCCAAACGCAAATGTTCAGCTTTT